>ENA-ORXC01000142-ORXC01000142.1-marine-metagenome-genome-assembly--contig:-NODE-142-length-70387-cov-4.097710_pt1 | contig 70387 bp, 66 predicted proteins | sample MGYA00237865_ERZ511478 | MGnify/ENA metagenome assembly ERZ511478
TACCACACGCAAACAAATCAATAAGAATTGGCATTACTGGCGTTCCAGGCGCAGGGAAAAGTACTTTTATAGAAACTTTTGGAGATTATTTAATTAATAACGGTAATAAAGTAGCAGTGCTCGCTGTAGATCCAAGTAGTTCGATTACTAAAGGCAGTATTTTAGGTGATAAAACGCGAATGGCTAACTTGGTTAAAAGTAAACAAGCTTATATTCGCCCTAGTCCAACAGGCAGCTCTCTTGGCGGAGTGGCCAGAAAAACAAGAGAATCTATTATTCTATGTGAGGCCGCAGGATTTAATTATATTATAATAGAAACTGTTGGCGTAGGGCAAAGTGAAACTGCAGTACATGGCATGGTAGATTTCTTTCTATTACTAAAGCTTGCGGGCGCGGGGGATGACCTTCAAGGAATTAAACGCGGTATTATTGAAAAGCTAGAAGATGAAAGGGAAAAAGCCGCCATTCAAAATATTGCTGAAACATTATTTGAGTAAGGAGTGGCGCTATGCGATTTATTAAATTTAACGACAAAAATGTAGATTCCTTTCTCTATATGGAGCTGGCAGATTTAACGAAAACATTAACAAAAAATGATGAAATTGAAGTAGAGTATCGCGTTTCTTCTTATTATGATCCTGTACACGGCATTATTTATCTCAGTCACTTTTGGGATAACCGTCCAGAAGAAGACAAAGTGTACGGCTTAAAAAGTGATGTATTTTTAAGGAGTATTGGAAGCTATAAGCATTCAAACTTCAAAGAAATTAATGCATATTTAAAGAAAATAAATAAAACGTCGGTACCTGGCCTAGCTAAGCAGCTGTTTATGCTGTTTGAAGATATTCGTTTAGAAGAAGTATGCAAACGCGAACGTCCTGGAACGAAAAAAGCCTTCGCAGTCAGAAGACAGCTCTACAGAAAATATTTTGCTACACAAATGAGCGCAAATTTAACAAAAAGCGTGTATACGGATGCACTTTTTAACGGCATCTACTTGCTATTGACCGCTGAAAATCCGTTTGAAGAGATTCCTTCAATGAGTGAATCGATTAACTTAGCGATGCCTTTTATTCGCAGACAGCTAACAAATGTATATGAAACTAAAACGACAAAAGATGTATCGCGCATCTGCCTTGAACTTGTAGATATTTTTGATGATATTATCGAAAAAGATATGCTTAATACTTATTTCTTTTTGGCTGAACTCCAGTATGATCAGTTAGAAGAAGGGTTAACCTTTGAAGATTTAAAACGCAAAGATTCATTAGTTAACGATGATATTTTAGAGCATGAAAAAGACGGAGATGAAGATATTCACGAAGAGAAAATGGAAATGTGGCATCGAGAGACAAGCGAAGCGACGCAAAGTTTTCTGCAGTTTGATATGGATCAAGGTTCAAAAACAGATATGCTAGGCGATGGTGTTCGTGAAGGCGACGATGGAGATCAAGCAATGGGAATGGTGCAAGGATCTTCTCAAAAAACATCGCGGAACGATTACTCTCAAATCGAAGCCATGGAGCAAACGCATCCGGAAAAAGACGGAGAAGCAGATTATGAGTATGGGAAAGAAAATAAGCATGCCTATGCTGTTTTTATAGATTCTAAACTTCCGAACGAAGATCATGTTGTTCAGTATGATGAGAATAAAAAAATCATTGCATCGTATCAAAAGAAATTAAAGCAAATGATTGAAAAAACGCTTGAACATAAAAAAACGCTTCCTAGAAGCGAGCTGCACTTTGGCCGATTAAATAAAAAACTTCTAAAATTATGGACGGATGATAATCCTCGTTTGTTTTATAAAAAAGATGAAGATTCTGCACAAATTGATGCTGTCTTCTCTCTTTTAGTTGACTGTTCCGCATCGATGTACGACAAAATGGATGAAACGAAGCTCGGAATTACGCTATTTCATGAAGCATTAAAATCTGTTATGGTGCCTCATCAAATTGTAGGATTTTGGGAAGATACAAATGATGCTACCGAAACAAGCCAGCCTAACTACCTGCAGACGGTTATGGACTTTCAAGCATCATTAAAGCGTAAAAGCGGTCCTGAAATTATGCAGCTTGAGCCTGAAGAAGACAACCGTGATGGATTTGCCATTCGCCATATGACACGTCGCTTGCTTCAGCGTTCTGAGCAGCAGAAGTTTTTACTTGTGTTTTCAGACGGTGAACCAGCTGCTATGGGATATGAACAAAATGGTATTGTAGATACGCACGAAGCGGTATTAGAAGCACGAAAACATGGAATTGAAGTCATCAACGTCTTTTTATCGAACGGTGAAATTGATGAAGGACAAAAGAAAACCATTCAAAATATGTACGGGAAATATAGTATTCTAGTACCAAACATCGAAGAACTTCCCGATGTGCTATTTCCTTTACTCAAGAAATTACTTCACAAAAGTATTTAAAAAAGTCGAAGCATATTGCTTCGACTTTTTTTGCTATTGACCGTTAAAGAGGAGAGAGGTAAGTTAAATATATATGAAAAAGAGAGAAGGAATGGCAAGTGGAAGGAGTTCAAACATCATCTAAAAGAGCATGGGGGCTGCTGCTTGTAATCATTGGCGCTACGATGTGGGGGGTATCTGGCACGGTAGCACAATATTTATTTCAGCATAAAGGTTTTAACGCAGAGTGGCTGGTCGTCGTCCGTATGCTAGTATCCGGATTGCTGCTTTTGGCAATAGCCTCTAAGCAGCGCAATATTTTTGCGATTTGGAAAACAAAAGAAGAGAGGACTTCGTTGCTTTTGTTTGGTGTAATCGGTATGCTCGGCGTGCAGTATACATATTTTGCAGCTATTGAAGCAGGAAACGCTGCTACAGCTACAGTGCTTCAATATACGTCGCCAATATTTATTATTGGCTATTTAGCCCTGCAAGCAAGAAAGTGGCCGGTGAAGGTAGAAATGATTTCTGTTGCGCTCGTCATAACGGGGACATTTTTTCTTGCAACAAGCGGAAATTTTAACGAGCTGTCTATTACAGGATGGGCGTTGTTTTGGGGGATTGGAGCAGCTGTGACGTCTGCTTTTTATACGCTTCAGCCTAAACGCCTTCTTGCAAAATGGAGCTCAGTTGAAGTAGTAGGCTGGGGAATGGTAATAGGCGGTGTAAGTTTTTCATTTATTCATCCGCCGTGGCATATAGCCGGTGAGTGGTCGTTATTGTCGCTGTGTGCGGTGCTATTTGTAATTATCTTCGGAACGCTCATTGCATTTTATTGCTATTTGGAAAGCTTGAAGCATATTAGCGCTTCTGAAGCCATTGTTCTTGCGTCAGCAGAGCCTTTATCAGCAGCGGCGCTCTCTGTTCTATGGCTTCATGTGACCTTTGGATGGACGGAGTGGTTAGGTACAATTCTTATTATCGCTACGGTATTTTTGCTTTCTCAGCGAAAGCCGGAGGTGACATCATAAGTAAAAAGGACTTTCAAATGAAAGTCCTTTTTACTTTTATAGAGGTTTTAGCGTAAACGTGTTTGTATACGAGCGGTTGGCATATAGTGTGTAATCAGGATGTGTTTTAGCTCCCCAGCTGTCGTCTCCGCCAACGCCCATTTGCTTGTAGTTAACCCGCACGGTTACTGAATCGCTTGACGGCAATTTGTAAAAATGATCGTAAGCCTCCAGTTCAAAAGGTGAGTAAGGTAAAGCGTTCAGCTCGACTGTTGGCAAACCTTTTAGTAAAAAGCCGCGTCCTTGATCGTTTGTAATAGTTGCCCATCTAACGTCCGTTTTGTTTCCGCATTCTTGAGGGCGTAAATACGGTGTAACTTGCTCTTTTACACTGCCATTATGAAGGCCAAGCTTAGCGCCAGTTTTACGATCCCAATAATTTTCATGAGGGCCTCTGCCGTACCATGTTAAAGAATCAAAAGCCGCATCCATCGTAAACAGCATGCCGATTTCAGGAATTTCAGGCATTTCCTCAGAAGGTGCTAAAGATTGTTCAATCTTCATTTCACCATCGTTATATAGCGTATACGTTACATAGCAAGAAGCAAGAGAGTTATCTAAAGCTAGTTCAACCGAAATGATAACAAAGTCAATTTGCGGCTGAACAGTTACTTTTTGCACATGCTGCTCTAAACTTGCTTGACGCCACGTTTGACATCTTTCATGCAGTTTATTCCCGAGGTCATTATCGGTTACTGCACGCCAAAAATTCGGACGGAAACCCGACGCAAGCAGCTCGGTGTGCTCGTAGGTGTAAGAGATAAACTGTCCTTTTCGCTTGTCAAAAATAGCCGCGAAGTTAGTTCCTGTAACCGTAAGCGTTTGTTCGTTTTGGTCAACTGATAAAGCAGGATAAGCAGCTTTTACTGAAGGTACAGCGGTTTTTGCAGGCAGTACAAACTGTTCGTACGCCACTTCATATCCAGCTGAAGCCCAAGCTGTATCTTTGGATAATCTGAGAGAAAGAGTCAAAACAAATTCATCAGTTTCGTTTTCTTGCTCGTAAAGAGGATAAGAAAGCGTCAGTTCGTTTGTACCATCAGGAGCTACATTTAAAAGAGACGCATGTTTTTCAACGAGTTCACCGTTTTTTTCAACCGTCCAAACAAAATCAAAGGCGTTCAAGTTTGTAAACAGGTGTTTGTTTTGAACTGCAAATTTTCCTTTAGAAGCGTCGACTGCTGTCCACTTTACGGGCTGATAGCATTTTTTTACTTCTGCAATTTTGGGGCTAGCTGTCCCATCAGCAAAGATTAAGCCGTTTCCGCAGAAGTTACCGTCGTTAGGCGTATCACCAAAATCTCCGCCGTAAGCTAAGTAAGAAGTACCGTCTTCTGCTGTTGTTTGAAGAGCTTGATCTTTCCAGTCCCATATAAAACCGCCTTGCAAGATTGGATATTGATCGAACAAGTCCCAGTATTTGTACAGATTTCCGCAAGAATTGCCCATGGCATGACTGTATTCACATAAGATGTAAGGTTTTTTTGAATTCATTAATGCATAGCGCTCTACATCTGCTGGCTTAACGTACATCGTGCTTTCTATATCAGAAGCATCATAGTCGCGGTGATGGAAGATTCCTTCATAATGAACAAGTCGAGTGGAATCTTTTTCTTTAAAAAAGGTATACATATGCTGAAAATTTTCTCCGCCAAATGATTCATTGCCAAGCGACCAAATAATGATAGAAGGGTGGTTTTTGTCACGTTCGTACATTGAACGACAGCGATCTAATACGTTTTCTTTCCATTCTGGCTTGCTTCCTGGAACGGCTTTTTGCTCACCTTCTTGTAAATAAGTCCACGTTCCGTGCGTTTCTAAATTGGTTTCGTCAATAACGTACAGTCCGTATTCATCACATAGCTCATACCATACTGAATCGTTAGGATAATGAGATGTACGCACCGCGTTAATATTATGCTGTTTCATCAGCAAAATATCGTGAATCATGTCTTCGCGTGTGATGCCTGCCCGGCCCTTTACTGAATCAAATTCGTGGCGATTCACTCCTCGAAGTACAATGCGCTTGCCGTTGATTGTCATGAGGCCATTTTTTAGTTCAAACGTACGGAAGCCAACTTTACAGCTTTCTGTTTCGATAATAGAACCAGCAGAATTCTTTAAACTGAGTACAAGAGTATACAAATTAGGACTTTCTGCGCTCCATTTTGCAGGGCTTTTAATGTGCGTACGTAAGGATGCTGTATATTGATCGCTTACACTTACATTTGTTTGCAGCGGAGCTTGTAGTACTTCTTGGCCATTCGCGTCATACAGCATGACTTCAAATGTTAGATCTTGAGTATCGTGCTGAAAGTAATTTAAAATATCAGCTGAAACGCTAAGTTCACCATCTTCGTAGTTGTTATCAAGCGACGAACGAACGCTAAAGTCATAGATGTGAACCGATGGAGTAGAGTAAAGATACACATCTCGGAAGATGCCGCTCATTCGCCAAAAATCTTGGTCTTCAAGCCAGCTTGCGTCACTCCAGCGATATACTTCTACTGCTATCGTATTTTCACCATCTTGAAGGTAAGAAGTTATATCAAATTCAGCTGGAGTAAAGCTGTCTTCGCTGTATCCAACAAACTCACCGTTAACCCATACGTAAAAAGCAGATTCGACGCCTTGGAAGCTGACGTACACCGGCTGATCTTTCCATTCGGATTTAGGTGTAAAAGTACGGACGTACTGACCGACAGGGTTATATTTAGTCGGTGCAAAAGGAGGTTCGAGGTTTTCGTTTTCAACCCAAGGGTACGTCACGTTTGTATATTGAGGATAGTCATATCCTTGCAGCTGCCAGTGTGAAGGAACTGAAATAGAGTCCCATTTCTTATATGAAAATTCAGGAGCGAAAAAGTTTTTGACGCGGCCATCTGCATTTTCAGCAAAATGAAAGTACCAGCTTCCATTTAAGCTTTGGTAGTAAACAGAAGATTTTCTATCATTTTTTAAGGCCTCTTCGACCGTTTGATAAGGCATTAGTAAAGCGTGTGCTTTCGAACGGTTCAATTGAAAAATTTCAGGGTTGTTATTCCATTCAGGATATCCGTTTGCAGGTGCTGTATAATTAAATTTCTTGCCGGTTTTTAACATGTCGATCCCTCATTTCTAAATTACTAGGTTATTAGTTTATATGAAAATGATAACGTTTTCTGAAAACCTTATCAATCTAATTATTTTCATGATAATATAACTATATTCACATAGAAAGGGGGAAGTAATATGGACCGTATGTACTTTCCGGCTCTTTCAGATGAAGATATGAAACTGCCATTTTATGTTACAAGCGCTGGAAGCTGGAGACATCAAACGCATATTAACCGTCAGGGAGAGTTTCCTGATTATCAATGGATTCAATGTATAAAAGGAAGAGGCGAGCTTCGTGTAAACGACGAAGTTTATATTATAAAAGAAAATGAAGGGATGTTTCTGTCGCCGCACGTTCCGCACGAATACTATCCCGTTACGAGCGAATGGCAAGTATGCTGGGTTTCTTTTAACGGAAGTGTGATTGATGATATTATACTTTCTCTTCAATTTATTAATTCGGGAAAAATCGTCCTTACAAATGCTGAAAGTCTTTACAGGATGCTTCAAGAACTAATGAATCGTTTAGAAGAAAATCATACCTCTAGCACCATGCAGTGCTCTGAACTACTATATAGCGTCATTTTAAAACTTCGCCAAGACAGCGTATATATAGAAAGCAAAAGTCGCCTGCAGCAAATTACTCAGCTAAACCCAGTTCTTCGTTATATCGAGGAATACTATCATCAGCCGTTAACGCTGGAAGTACTGGCGCAGCAGCTCGACGTAACGGAGCAGTATACGTGTTTGCTCTTTCAACAATCTCTTGGCATCCGGCCATTTGAATACGTCACGCGCGTGCGGATTCAAAAAGCAAAGAAACTGCTGCTTAAAAACAACCAAATCTCTGTACAAGATATAGCAAGACAAGTAGGGTATGAACATCCAAGCTATTTTATCAAGCGCTTCAAAGAACAGGAAAACGTGACGCCAACTGTTTTTCGGAAAATGTATTTTTCATAAGTTACATACATTGGGTTTTATCTAGGTCACAAGAAATGATATATATACTAGTTATTTCGTATGAGTTTTAAAAAAGAATTTAAATGTAGTTTTAAGTGAAAACGGGGAGGAAAAGTAGAGAGAAGAAACAAAAAGGAGGGATAAACGTGTTTGGGTTAAATGATCTTCCAAAGTTTGTGTGGTCATTCTGTCTTGTATTGCCACTTGTATCATTTGTTCATCAGCTGGGGCATTCCGTCATGGCAATTATTTTCGGAGGGAAGGTCGATTTTACTATTGGGCGGGGGAAAACGATTCTTAAAATGGGGAAGTTTAAAATTAAGTCAGTCTATTTTCTAGACTCGTTTTGTAAATATGAAAATCTTAAGAACGACAGTCGCTTTTCCCATGCAGTGGTGTATGCGGGTGGTGTACTGTTTAATTTACTTACTATTTTTATAATAAATGGATTAATTATGGCTAATATTCTGCCTGAAGATATATTTTGCTATCAATTTGTTTATTTTTCAGTCTATTATGTTATTTTTTCACTGCTGCCAATTCAGTATACAGAAACATCTGCAAGTGATGGACGTGCTATATATAACGTATTACGATACGGGAAAACGTGTGATCCAGATTAAAGGGCTGTGTTTAGCAGCCTTTTTTGGTGCCTTTTTTCTGTTTCATTTAAATAAAAAAGGAAAACTTTACGAAAAGAAAATAGTAGCGGATAATAAAGGTATGATGCTATGAAATGGAAGAAAGGAGAGGATTCATACGATTATTGAGACAGAGCGAATGACGCTGCGAGCTATGGCTGAAAGCGATGCAGGTAATTTAATGAAAATCTTTGAAGATGCTGAAACCATGAAGTATTATTCTTCTACTAAAAATGAACAGGACACATATCGCTGGATTCAATGGATGAAGCAGCATTATCAAACATACGGCATCAGTATGTGGATTGCTGAGGATAAACAGAATGGAGAGTTTCTAGGGCAGTGCGGCATGGTTCTTCAAAAAGTGGACGGCAAGGTAGACTCAGAGCTTGGCTATTTATTTTTACGCAGCTGCTGGGGAAAAGGCTATGCGAGTGAAGCAGCAAAAGCTTGCCTAGATTACGGACTTAATACGCTGAAATTTCAGAAGATTATATCTTTAATAGATCCGGCCAATTACCGATCGATTAAAGTAGCTGAAAGAATTGGCATGAAAAAAGAAAAGCAAGTTAACAAATGGGATAAATCATTATTCTTTTATAGTATATATAATGAAAAATGAAAGTAAAGGAGTGTTAGCATGATCAACATTAAGAACGTTTCGGTAAAACGAGCAGAAAAAGAAATTTTAAAAAGCGTGTCGTGGTCAGTGGAAAAAGGGGAACACTGGTGTTTGCTTGGATTGAATGGTTCTGGAAAAACGACGCTTTTAAATATCATCAACGGATATATCTGGCCTACAAAAGGTGAGGTAGAAGTTCTTTCAAGGAAATTTGGAGAAACAAATCTCTCTGAGCTCAGAAAAGAAATTGGATGGGTAAGCTCTTCGCTTCAACAGCGGTTTCGAGATGACGATACGGTTGTAGAAATGATTTTAAGCGGAAAATTTGCATCTATTGGGTTATATGAACAAGTGGAGCAAAAAGATATGAACCAAGCCATAGAATTAATGAAGCTGCTAAATTGTGAAGATTTACAAAATCAGGCCTACGGAACACTTTCTCAAGGAGAGCGCCAGCGAGTGCTAATTGCCCGAGCTCTTATGGCTTCACCAAAGCTTTTAATACTTGATGAGCCATGTACAGGTCTAGATATAATGGCCCGAGAACAGCTTCTTCAGCTGATTGCAAAAATGGCAGATCAGCCAAAAGCTCCTACGCTTATTTATGTTACTCACCATGTAGAAGAAATTTTGCCTTGCTTTACCCATACGCTCTGTATGCGCCAAGGAGAAGTGTTTTCTTCTGGAAAAACGAAAGACCAGCTCACTGAGCCGCATCTTTCTAAATTTTTTAATCACTCCGTAGAGATTCAGCAGCAGAAGGAACGCACTTGGCTGTCATTAAAAGAACCGGTAAAAAGCTGAGTCAGCGTCGAGAAACTCTCTTACATACCATGGGAAAAAGAGCGCTGCTTGCAATTGAAACAAGCTCATTGTGGAGATAATGTTTACATGCCACATAAATAGTGGTGCTGCAAATAATATCAATTAGTAAAAAAGCAGCAATGTCATGTTTATCAATGGTTACAAATACAAAAGAAGAGGAATCATAAGTTGTCATCGTTGGCTCCTTTGGTTATATCGTTATGTTACTTTATTCACAAAAGGCTTGGGCTATACGAACTTTTAAAGAAGTACGATGATGACAGCTGGTTCTCTTCTCTAAAGCTGATAATACTCTTGTTCGAGTATACTCATGATAAGATCTGTCTGAAATGCTTCTTCAATAAAAGCACCTTCACGCTCTATTCCTTCTTTTACAAAACCGCATTTTTCATAACAAGCAATGGCTCTATGGTTGTATTCGAGCACTCGTAAATCGACTCTATGCAAGTGAAGGTGTTCAAATGCGTGCGCAAGTACCAATTTTGTAACTTCAGTGCCGAGCCCTTGATTCCAAACGGAAGAATCAAATAAACCAATTGCATACCGTGCGCGCCGGTCGTATTCGTTAACGGTCAGCCGGGCTTCTCCAACAAAGCGCTGCTGATATTCAATACACCAATTCAGCTTTTGAGACTTTATGTACTCGACGTGCCGCTTGGCATCTTGTAATGTAAGAGGTTTTAAGTTTCGGGTATCGCCTCCGTACATGCGAATAAGTTCTTTTGTTTGCTTGCATGCTAAATAGTCATTTACATCGCTGTCTTTTGGTTTTCTTAGTATCACGTTTTTTCCTTTTAAAAGTGGTGAAACATTATTCATTTGATGCATCCTTTCTTTCCTAACATTAAAAAGGTATTCCACTTGTTTCCTAAAAAAACCTGCTTTTATATATAAAAAGAAACAGCTATAGGCGCTGTTTCTTTACGAAGAATGTTTTTTTGCGTAGTGGGCAAGTGCAAGAAGAGGAAAAATATCATTGTAGCTGTGGTACTGAATATAAAATTGTCCAGGAAGACCAATTCCCGTGGGATAATGAATTTGCTGCTCGGTAAGATTTGGATTCAGTAAAAATTTAATTCCTTTTTCAACGGCTCGATCTTTTAACGGACATATTGTCATTAAAGCATCGAGAGCCCAAGCCGTTTGAGAAGGAGTGCTAAAGGGTAAAGGCACATATTTTTTTAAAGAAGCGCTATAGCATGATTCTCCGAATCCGCCGTCTTCTTGTTGAATGCTTTTGAGCCAATTGATGGCTTTGATGATACGCGGATCAGAAGCAGAAATTCCTACAGCACGGAGTCCTGTAATAGCGGCCCACGTTCCGTAAATGTAGCAAACACCCCACCGCCCGTACCAGCTCCCGTTATCCAACTGATGATCGAACAGCCATTTTACTGCAGCTTTAATCGAAGGATGGGATTTATTCATACCGGCAAAGTTTCCGAGGCACTCAAGCACTCGACCGGTTAAATCGGCAGTAGCCGGATCCGTCGCTGCATCTTTTGCATTTTCAAGCGGCAGATAAGTAAATAAAATAGAGTCGGTATTTTTTTCAAATGCAGCAAAACCCCCGTCTTTGTTTTGCATGGACAACAACCAGTTAATGCCTCTTTGCCAAGACTCCAAATAATCTGTATTGGTTTGCGCTCTTCTAGAAAGAGCTCTGATAGCAGCAGAGGTGTCGTCTAAGTCAGGGTTATTCGTATTAATATCGGAAAATCCCCAGCCTCCAGGTGCTGTATTTGGGTTATGAAACTGCCAGTCTCCAAGCTTTGTATGCTGTCTTTTCTTTAAGTAGCGAGTGGTGCCTTTAATCATGGGATCTTGCTGCGGTACACCTGCTTCTTGTAGAGCGTAAGAGAGCAGAGCGGTATCCCAAACGGTTGACGTGGAGTTTTCTACGTGCACGTGGCCGCCGCATGTACTAAGTAGTGAACAAATACCGTCAATTGCTTTTTGAACTACAAATGAATCTTTTTTATAGCCAAGAGCCAAAAGACCGTAAATCATAAAAAAAGTAGAGGTGGCGTAGCTGTAGAGTGTACCATCTTTTTCGATTCTTTCCAGCATGTAACGCTCGGCTGCTTGATAACCAAGCTTGTGGATGTAAGAAGGTAAAGAAGCCAGCTGTTTTAAATGGTCGACTAAAAAAATAGAAGCGCGTGATTCTTGAGCCGTTTCATCCGATTCCTGTTTCTGTTCTCTTACATCTAAATGAGAAAGAGAAGGTGTGTGCCTAGAAGTAAGTGAAAATTTCTTGTTTCCCGCTACCATCATCGGAACGAAGTGAATTCTGGCATAGGTGCTCAATTCATAAAAATTAAGCGGTACATAGGTAGGCACGAGCAAAAGAGAAAGCGGGAGGTAAAATAGCTTTGGCCACTCGTATAAGCCGTTAACACAAAGCATCCATCTTGTGAGAAAATGAGCGCGAGAAATGCCTCCTGAATCTATAATATATCTTTCTGCTTTTCGCAAAATCCGGTCGTTTTTTTGGTAATAGCCTGAATATAAAAGAGCTGTATAAGCTTGAATAGTGGCGGATAAGTTATGTTCTTCATCATCAAACAATGTCCAAAGACCATCTTCATTTTGAAGGGAAACGATCCGTTCGGTTAATTGTTTAATCAACACTTCTTTATCTAAATCAAAGGTGCGAAGAAGCATAATTAAAAACGCATCAGGCATAACGCCTGTTTCAAAACAGTAGCGAAATGACCCGTCATTTTTTTGTGTTGGGCGCAGATAGGCGATTCTTCGCTGAATCTCTAGCTGAACTTCCTTTAGCAATATGATCACCTCTTATGATAATGCTTTTCAATCTTTCGACCTGTTTCTTTATAACTGTATTCAAAGGAAGAGAGTTCTATGAGAAGAGAAAGTTGCAAAGAATAGAGCGCTTGCTGCACAATAAAGGTACTGGAAAATTGGAGTGATAGAAGTGAAAGAAATACAGGTAGAAGTTATTCAAGGGCGAGGCTCTTACCGAGAGCTTGGTAAAATGCAAGGGGAATTACATAAAGGGACAAAGCTGTTTGAAAATCATCAAAAAAGAAGAAAACGTTCATTACGAAGCTATCAAACGATAGCAAAAGAAGCTCGTCATTATTACGACTTATTTGCTCCCGGACTGTGGGATGAGCTAGTGGGCTTAGCAGAAGGCTTAGATTGGCCTCTTGAAGACGTTATACATGAGTACAGCGGGTATCAGCAAGAGTGGAAGAAAACGGGATGTTCTGCTCTTATGCAGCACGGCGTGTACGTGCGAAACTACGATTATCATCCTAAAACGTACGAAGGTCGATTTTTGCTTTTTCAGCCAAATGAAGGATATGCAAGCGTCGGGTTTGGAACGAGAATGATTGGGCGAATGGATGGAATGAACGAAAAAGGATTAGCAATTGGCTATCATTTTGTTAATCGCCGCCGTCAAACGAACGGATTTATTTGCTGTACGCTCGCTCGGTTTATTTTAGAAACATGCGAAACGACAGAAGAGGCTATTGCTATTTTAGAAAGGGCACCCCATCGTCATGCGTTTAATTATTCCATTTATGACCGCAGCGGACAGGGAGCAGTAGTCGAAGCATCTGGACGAGGGGTTCATGTACAAAGAGGAACGATGATGGGGTGTACGAACCATTTTAATCAGCTGGTCGAAGAAAATCGTCATCATTTGGTAGAGTCAAGGGAAAGGCTCGATCATATTCGAGATCATATTGAAAAAAAGCTATCGCCTCTTGAAGCTTTCTCTTTATTTAATGAAGATGAATACGGTATTTTTAAAGAAGATTACCGGAATTCTGCTGGAACTCTTCATACAGTGGCGTATGTACCGGAGACATTGCAAGTTATTGTGGGGATTGGACGAAAAGCAAAGCCTCTTATTTTCTCGTTTGAAGATTGGGTGAAAGGAGAACAATTAACTATAACGAAAATAAAAGGAACGGTAAATACAGACGAACCATTTCCGTTTCAGTAAGGGGCAGCATAATGAGAATTGTAACGAATCAAGAGATGTATCAAGTAGATGATTATATGATGAATACAATTGGGATGAGTGAAGAGTCCCTTATGGAAAATGCCGGGCGGGCTGCTGCAAACGTGCTGAGTGAGCGAATCGAAAAATATGAAAAAATAGGGCTGCTTATAGGAACAGGAAACAACGGAGGAGACGGCTTTGTTATTGCCCGTGCTTTGAAGTCAAAAGGCTATGAAGTTGACGTCTGGGTAGTTCCTGCACGGGAAAAAATAAAAGACGCAGCTCAAAAAGCAATGATCATCTATGAAAATGCTGGATTCGCGTGGCAATCGGTGGGAGACAACTTCTCTGTGAAAAAGTATACGGTCCTTATTGATTGTTTATTAGGTATAGGCGTAAAAGGCAGCATCAAACCTCCTTATGATAACATTATAAAAAAAATAAACGACTCTAAGGCTTACATATACAGCATCGATGTCCCAAGTGGAGTAATGGAACAGAAGCAAGAGCTTACGGTACGTGCAGATGCTACGATTACGCTTCAACAGCCAAAAATCACGGCATTTACATACCCGAGCAAAGAAAGCTACGGTGAATTGATTGTAGTAGATATCGGTATTCCGCCGCTAGCAATTGAAAAAAGCTCATCTCTTAAAGAGATATGGTCAACTCAGCATATTAAACAATCTTTTCCCATTCGGAATGCTTCGTCCAATAAAGGTACGCATGGAAAAGGAATCGTAATAGGGGGTTCACTCCAAACACCCGGAGCGCCAATGCTAACGTCAAAAGCAGCACTCACAAGCGGAGCAGGGCTTTTAACTCTTGCGCTTCCGAGTGATATTCATGCGATTGCAGCTGCTCACATGTTGGAAGTGATGTACAAGCCATGTCCAAGCAAAGATGGCTTTTTTGCAGGCGAGATTCCTTTAGAAGAAGCAAAGTATGATGCAATTGCAGTGGGACCGGGGCTTGGGAGAACGAAAGAAACCAAGAAAGTTGTCGAGCAAGTGCTTCAACAGCCGGTTTCTGTTGTAATCGACGCAGATGCTCTTTTTCATCTGCCAGATTTGATGAAAGAAGTAAAAGAAAGAGAACACGCAACGATTTTAACACCTCATCCGGGAGAAATGGCTAGACTCGTGGATACATCAATCTCAGAAGTAGAAGAAAATCGATTTTTAATATCTAGACAATACGCAGTGGAAAATGGTGTGTACCTTGTATTAAAAGGTCCAAATACGATTGTTACAACACCTGACGGAAAACAATATGTAAATACCACTGGAAACGCAGGACTTGCGAAAGGCGGAACGGGTGACACGTTAACAGGGATCATCCTCGCTTTTATCATGCAGCATGATTCTCTTCAAGAAGCAATAAGCAATGCGGTATATGTTCATGGAAAAGCAGCGGATGTGCTGCTCGATCAGGGGCATACAATGATAGATATGTTAGCAAGCGACGTTATTTCTGCACTTCCGGCAGTCTTCGGGCAGCTGAATGAGAAGTAATTTCTTCTAGATTATTAAAGTTTGTTGACAAAATCCTTCAAAAAGTTGTCAAAACTCTGTGTAAATGATAACGTTATTTTACGTAAGATTTTACATAGAAAGAAAGTGATGTTGTGTACTACTCAATGAGACCAAGAGGCATTCATTTAGCTGTGCCTACACTTTTCTTCCTTATTACAGTCGTGTTATTTGCGATGATGCAGTTTGGTTTTTATTTGGATTCCAGCATTCTTCGTAAAATTTGGGTCATCATTATGGCTTTATTGCCCATTGCTGGACTAATCACGGCTATTAAAGGTAGAAGAGGAAGCGCAAAGCCGTGGTTAATTATAGGGAACGTGATTCTTATTTTAACCGTTACAATAATGAGCGTACAGGCTATTATTTATTAAACAAAAAAAACGTGTTCGCCAAACAGGCGGACACGTTTTTATTAAGAAAGAGAAACGATTTGCTTTGTTACATAGGCAGCTTCTCCTGCGATTACCACACCATACGTATTCTCTTTTCTTGTAATTTCTACATGAACGAATCCATCTCTATCTATTTCCTGTCCTTGCTCAATCACAAATTGCCAGCGATCGGTTTTTTGCTGATCCACATATCTCGCATAATAGGCGCCCATCACGCCAGAAGCTGTTCCAGTTACAGCATCTTCTACCGTACCCGAAAATGGTGAAGAGAAATGTCTTCCGTGCATATGAGCTCCTGAGTGAATCGTTTCAAAACAAAAGGGATGAATAGATGCTTTTGGCATATCTGTTAATATGTGAGGGAAATCTTCTTGATTAGGCTTCATCTTTTTACAGGCATCTAAACTTTTTAAAGGTACAATAAGCGTCCAGTTCCCTGTACTTCCATATACAATAGGAAGTCTTTGATCAAGGTCATCAATATGAAGATTAAGAGCTTTTGCCAGTTTTTCTTTTGAACCTGAAAACGGATGAAACTGCGGAGAGGCTTGACTCATGGTGATAACAGGTTGTCCGTTTCTATTCTGTACAGTCATAGGCAAAATTCCAGCATTTGTTTCCACTGTAAATGTAGTTTTTGAAAGTTTGTTTTTACTGTATAAAGCATAAAGAGAAGCGACGGTCGCATGACCGCACAAATCTGCTTCTTGTCCGGGTGTAAAATATCGAATTCGCAAATCAGCGCGGGAAGACTTCATGATAAAAGCCGTTTCGTTAAACTGTACTTGATAAGCAATCATCTGCATTTCTTCAGCTGAAAAATCATCTCCGTTAAACACAATTCCTGCAGGGTTTCCTTTATTAGGGCGCGTACTGAACGCATCGTATTGATAAACAATCGCTTCTTTCATAGAAATTACCTCCATTTTTATATCATTGTATGAAAGCTTTAACCAGTGTTATTAAATGATCGGCTATTAAAATAGTGAAGTGCCTAAACGTTATTCAGAATAAAAAAACAGCAGTTTGACCTGCTGCTTTCCACTTCGCAAAACTATTCTTGCATCGCGGCATTTATTCCTTCTTTTCTAACTTCCAGCATATGAGTAGCTTTTTTATCAATATCTTTAGCTGTATCGGAAGAAATGACGCCTACGCTGCTTAAGTCATAGGCAAGACTTGTAACAAGCAGCTGCTCTCTTTGTGCTAGTGTACCGTATGTAAGTGCAGCGGTTTTAGCTTGAATGCCACTCATATTTAATTCATCAGTAGAAGATGCTGCTTCTTTTTTTGTGGCTGTTGTTTCTTGATAAAGAGAATCATATCCTCCAAAACCCACTTGGGCAACTAGAAAATTATAAATGTCATCGGCCGATTTTTTAGAAGGCTGGGAAAAAGCTCTTTGAAATTTATTGCGCGGTAAAAAGTTTAGTGCCGCCTGTCTTCCGTCTTCATAAATTTTTTCTTGTATTTCTTTCGTCGCTTTTTCGTCGTTTTTTTTCTGCGCTGCATCTAGCTGTTTGCGATATTTTTGAATAATGACTCCGTCCTGCTGATTGTTTCCCTCTTTGAAAGTAGCCGCGGCTTTTGGAACATCTGACGTTGCTAGAGTCTCAGCAGCATTCTCTGAAGCAGAAAAAAACGTATTTTTGACAAAAATAAGTGTAAAGATCAGCAAAATAAACCATTGATCTATTTGTACTGATTCACATAATCGAATATGTTTTTGCTAATAAGGCTTAAAGTGACAAGGATAAAAAGCGATCGGACGTACGTCACGCCTTTTGATAGAGCGACATTTGACCCGACAAAAGAACCTACGATCATGGCAAACCCCATAATTAATCCGTAAGAAAATACAACAGAATCGAAATATAAAAACACAAGTAAAGCACCTAAGTTACTGCCGAAATTTAAAAATTTTGCGCTGCCTGCTGACTGCAGGAAATCAAATCCCATAAATAAAAAAGCAAATAAAATAAATGAACCTGTGCCTGCTCCTAAAAATCCATCGTAAAAGCCAATAATAAAAATAAGTGCGGTAAAGAAAATAAGTTTCTTAATAGACAGCGGCTTATACGTAGACGTGGTGCCCCAGTTTTTTTTGAAGATTGTATAAATAGCAACTAAAACAAGGAGAATCAAAATAACAGGTTTCAAAAAAGCAGAGGATAGAAAATGAACGGTGATTGAACCTCCTAAAGAACCAATAAATACAAAAGGAAACCATTTACCTACGACGCGAAAGTCGACTTTTCCGGATTTTACAAACCGAATGGTACTCGTTAATACGCCCATCGTTCCGGCTAATTTATTTGTAGCTAAGGCAGCAGCGGGAGGCAGGCCTAAAAATAAAAGAGCAGGCGTTGAAATTAAACCGCCTCCGCCAACTACAGAGTCAATGAATGCGGCTAAAAAACCAAATAGTAAAAGCAAAAGAACAATCTGTAAACTTAATTCTTCCATAAAGCACCTTCCTCATGTCATAATATATAGTGACTACTTAAATAGTAACTATATAAAAAGCAGTTGTAAATATGTAAATGATAAAAATTTCAAATAACTTAAAAAACAGGGAGGTTTCCTTTATGGAAAATATTATTCAGCAGCTGCAGTCGCTTGGATTTAATCAGTACGAATCAAAAGTGTACGTGACGCTTGTCAAAAAAGGAGCTTCCACTGCTTATGGCATTAGTAAACACTCAGGTGTGCCAAGAGCGCGTGTATACGATATTTTACAAACACTAGAGGAAAAAGGCATGGTGTTAAAAGAAGAGAGTAATGATGGCACCGAGTACACTCCGCTGCCCGTCGATGCTTTTTTGCATTCACTGCAAAAAAAATGGAACGAAACGTATGAAGACGTTAGTGAAACGCTTAAACGTTTTGAAACCTCGGAGTCTGTAGCGGAAAGCCGGGTTGTGACGATGAAAGGAGAAACAGCCATTCTTGCTTTTTGTGAGTCGCTATTGTTAAAAGCAAAAAATAAAATTGTCATCTCGCTTTGGCCCGATATTTATAATGAGTTGAAGCCTCTTTTATTACAGCTAAGGGAGAGCGTCACACTAAAAGGAATTGTGTTTGAACAAGATGAAGCGATGGAGGAATTTGACCGGCACCGCCATACAAGCTATACCGAAAACATTGGGAATCAAAACTGGTTTATTATATCTGTTGACAGCAGTGAAATGATTTATGGTCATAAAGAAATGGCGTACTATACCAATAACAGAGTTAACATTAATTTACTTGAAAATTATATTTGGCATGATATTCTCGTTAACAGACTTGTAGAAAAAAGTGATCGAGAAATGGACAGGTGGATCGAAAAGGAAAGAGAAAATTTTTTTGCGTAGAAAAGAGACTTAGACATAACGAAATCACTTCCATTGAAAGACGAACAAACGGGATAAATGATCCAGTATGAATGGCTTGTTACATCGCAGTTAATTTCCGTGTAAGGCTTCGCTTTTCGCGGGTGGCCGATAAGCCTCCTCGTCGCTTACGCTCCTGCGGGGTCTCATCTGTTCCGCTTTTCCCGCAGGAGTCTTCGCCTTGCCCTCCAATTAACTACTGGAAGCAGCCACCATGCATGAAAGCTACGTTCATCTTACCAACAGAAAAATCCGAACAAAGTTGATGCTCCATTAAGAGTCTCGAGTCTTCGTTCGGATCTTCCTTTAATTAAAATATTTTTGTTACAGCCTCTTTATATTAAAAAGTTTGGGCAAGTTTTTTTGCTTCTGCTATTCCTTTTTCTTTAATTTCTTGGGCTTTATCTGGCATTGCGTTATGCCCTTCCACAAAAATGCCGTCTAACGAAGGTACTCCGAAGAAATTCATCATAATCCCAATATAACGATGCCCCATTTCCATATCAGCTGCAGGGCCTTCAGAATAAATGCCTCCGCGCGCTTGAATATGAAGCGCTTTTTTATCCGTTAATAGCCCAACCGGACCTTCTGCCGTGTATTTAAATGACTTACCTGCTACGGCTACAGAGTCTAAATAGGCTTTCATAACCGGTGGAAACGAAAAGTTCCACATAGGCGTTACAAAAACATATTTGTCCGCTGATACAAACTGTTCGCTCAATTCTGCAAGGCGATTGACTTTCTCCTGTTCATGAGAGGAAAGTTCAGAGCCAGACTGAAGTTTGCCCCAGCCGCTAAATACATCCGCATCAATATGAGGGATATTTTCTTTATAAAGGTCAATATGTACAACTTCGTCACTTGAATTGTGCTCTTTGTAAGCATCGATAAATGCTTTTCCAGTTGCCATACTGAATGATTGAGACTCATCGTGAGGATGAGCTGTAATATAAAGTACTTTTGCCACGTCTTATCATCTCTTTCTTGTTTGAAATAATGTACTTTCTTATCGTTATCACTCGTATAAAAAACTATACGCGCTTTGTCAGGTAAGCTAAAAAAGAACGCAAAAAAGGGATGTCTATATAGAAAATAATGGTACAATAAATATTTGAATATTTACATAACAAGTATGTGTAACAGAAAGTAGATAAGAGGTGTCAAGATGAAAGAAAAATGGATAATCGTCACGGGTGCAGGATCTGGGATTGGCAAAGAAATTGTAAAAGAGTGTGTGTCGAAGTGCTATTCAGTTATTGCTTGTGATATTAACGATGGAGCTTTGAAACAGCTAGCTGAAGATACAAAGGGCCATATTGAAACACACGTAGTAGATGTTAAAAAAGGAAACGATGTAAAAGATCTTTTTTATCAACTAAAAGATAAAAATTTGTATGGGTTAGTTAATAATGCAGGCGTGTATTTAGGGAAAAATTTATTGGACTATGAAGAAAATGAAATAGATTTTGTAATGGATATTAATATTAAAGGATATGTTTATTTCTCCAAGTACTTTGGCGAATTATTAATGAAAAAGGAAATAGAAGGAGCGATTATTAATATATCGTCGGTGTCAGGAATGGAAGGAAGCTCGGATGCTATATATGGAATGTCTAAAGCAGCAATACTAGGATTAACCAAGAGCTGTGCGATGAATTTTTCTCCTTATATCCGGGTGAACGCCGTAGCACCTACAATGGTAAATACCGATATGATGAAAAATATTCCAGATTGGCGCAAAAATGAATACATCGCTCATCAGCTGATTCCAAGCTTTGTTACGCCTCAAGACGTGGCAGATACGGTTCTTTTTTTACTGAGCCCTCAAGCAAAACATTATACAGGAGCTACCTTCGATTTAAATAGCGGATGTTATTTACGATAAATTATCTTTTAAACGAGCAATCCATATCAGTTTATTAATCCAATTTGCTCGTCTTTAGATTGGGTTAATTCCGTTATGTCCCATCCTCCTTTTTGTTTTCTTAAGAATTCTTAAGAAATTTACTTAACGTTTCTTTAGATTTTTTTTCTATTCTAGAAAGAAAGAGTAGAAAGAAGGAATAGAAAATGAATTTAGCTTTTATGTATCAATATTTTCACCAGCCGCGAACGGTAGGCGCACTTTTGCCGAGCTCTACGCACTTAGCGAAAAAAATGGTAAAAGGGATTGATTTTGAACATGCAGACTGTATAGTAGAGTACGGGCCAGGAACCGGAGTTTTCACTCATGAATTAATAAGAAGACGAAGCGCTTGTACAACTTTGCTTCTTATCGAATACAATCGGCATTTTTACGAAAAAGTAAAGGAACAAGTAAGAGATGAAAAAAATGTGTATGTGATACACGGCTCGGCTGAACATGTTCAAAAGTACTTGATACAGTATGGTATTCCAAAAGTAGATTACGTACTATCAGGTCTTCCTTTTGCTTCTTTGACGTCTGAAGTGTCAGACTGTATTTTACAAAACACGCGAAGTGTATTAGCTAATGAAGGGGAATTTATTACGTTTCAGTATACGAATTTAAAAAAAGAGTTAATTCGCACGTTTTTTCCGCATATTAAAGTTGAAAAAGAGTGGAGAAACGTTCCTCCCGCATACATTTTTACATGCGAAAAGAATGGGATATAAGGAGTTTGTAAATGAAAGACAGAATTTTAATTATAGATGACGATGAGCAAATTCGTAATTTAATTGCTATTTATTTAGAAAATGAAGGATTTGAAGCGCTGAAAGTTTCTAATGCTGTATCTGGATTAGCGCTTTTAGAGGAACAAGAAGTAGATTTAATTATATTAGATATTATGATGCCGCATATGAATGGAATCGACGCCGCTTTTAAAATACGTGAAGAAAAAAACATGCCCATTATTATGCTGTCGGCTAAGTCAGAAGATATGGACAAAATTTCTGGTCTAACAGCAGGCGCAGACGATTACTTAACAAAACCATTTAATCCTCTCGAACTCATCGCACGAGTAAAATCACAAATTAGACGCTACAAAAAATACAATGAACGCGCTGAGCGTGGCGTTATTCAAATTGGCGATTTGGAAATTAACCGCAGCACTCGCCTTGTATTTGTGCGCGGCCAAGAAGTTCGTTTAACGCCAAAAGAGTTTGATATTTTAGAACTGCTGGCACGCAACAAAGGAACAGTGATGAGTATGGGGAAAATATATGAATCCGTGTGGCAAGAAGATGCGTTTAAATCGGATAATACCGTAATGGTCCATATTACAAAAATCCGCGAAAAAATTGAGGATAATCCGAAAAAACCGATTTATATTAAAACCATATGGGGCGTAGGATACAGGATATGAGAAGAATAAGTGTAAAGCTTCTTTTTGCTATCATTATAAGTTTTTTGGCTACCAATTTAATTTTTATTTTAATTGCTAGGCTTGTTTTGAGGAGGTATATACAAGAAGAGAAAATGAATGTCCCTGCATATAATGTATTGGCGTTTGGACTTTTCTTTATCGCCGTTGTGGTCTTTGTTTTTGTTTTTTTAGCACTTATTCGTTCTCATATTCGTTATCTGAAAGAAATCTCTAAACAAGTTCAAAAAATTTCAAATGGAGATTTAGGCGCAACCATCCATGTACGAGGAAAAGATGAACTGGCTGAATTAAGTCAAAACATTAACAAAATGTCTGCGCAGCTTCGTACAAAATTTGATCGTGAACGAGAACTGGAGCAAGTGAAAAATGAGCTAATATCCAGTGTATCTCACGATTTGCGCACGCCGTTAACATCCATCGTTGGGTACCTGGATTTAATTAAAAAAAGAGAAAGTATGGATGATGAAATATTAGATAGCTACTTATATATTGTTGATTCAAAAGCAAAATACTTAACTGATTTAATTGAAGAATTGTTCGACTATACAAAATTAACGAGTCCTGATCTTCAGCTTCAACGAAATGAGGTCGATATGAAACGTTTGCTTCAACAGGTAATAGGAGAGTACGAGCCAATTTTAACAAGAGAAGGCATTGATATTCAGACGAACTTTGCTTGTGAATGGAATGCATTTATTGATGTGGAAAAAATGGTAAGAGTATTTCAAAACTTACTCGAAAATGTCAAGAAATACAGCAAAAAGCCTTCCGTATTAGAGGTAAATCAGGAAATTCACGAGGACTACATAGTTATTTCTTTTAGGAACAGCATTAACATCAGTGAAAAAATTGAGGTAGAAAAGTTGTTTGATCGATTTTATCGAGGTGATGAATCAAGAACGGACGCGAATGGTTCAGGTTTAGGACTGGCTATTGCAAAACAAATTATTCAGCTGCATCAAGGAGAGATACGAGCAGATCTTCAGCATAATAAGCTCACTTTTTTTATAAAGCTGCCGTTAACACAAGAAAGCCTTAAGAATCACTTGTAAAGATTCTTAAGGCTTTTTGCGACTATTTTGATGCCGTATTCAAATTCTGCAAGCGTCGCATAAGAAAAGGATATTCTGATATGCCGTGATGTCTCATGGTCATACAATGCGCCTGGATTTAAAAGAACTCCTTCGTCGAGACAGCGCTTAAATAACTTTCGCATCGAAACAGGCTTATGCAGCGTAAGCCAAAAATAAAAACCACCGCTCGGAGCATTCCACACAGCGAGATTCTTCAAGTACTTCTCTAGAATAGCCAGTGTTTGCTGAGATTTTTCTTTTAATTTATAACGTACGCTGGCCACATGCTTGTCATAGATTCCGGTTTTGAGAGCTTCAGCAGCGGCCCATTGAGATAAGGAACTGGCTCCGTAGTCAACTTGCATTTTAAGGTCAGCTAATCGCTCAATTACATGTTCAGGCCCTATAATCCATCCAATTCGAAATCCTGGACTGAATGTTTTAGAGAACGTTCCTAAATAAAGAACCATTCCATTTTTATCTTGAGCTTTTAACGAAAGTGGAGGCGGTGAATGGAACCAAAGCTCTCCGTAAGCATCATCTTCAATAATAGGCAAATGCATTCTTTCACACTGGCGAAGCAGCTCTTGGCGCCTTTTTTCACTCATCGTTACATTGGTGGGGTTATGAAAGTTCGGTATTGTATATAAAGCTGTGCCTTTTTCTTTTTCGTGCTGGTCTTTTAATGAAGCTAAATGCATTCCTTCTTCATCTAACGAAATGCCCGTTATTTTCATTTGTGCGGACTGAAATAACGGTAGAGAATAAAGATAAGAAGGCTTTTCAGCTAATATATTGGCACCTGGAGGCAGCAGGCCGATTGAAATTAACTGAAGGGCTTGAAGTGAACCGGATACAATTAAAATAGATGAAGGAGAAGTTTCAATGCCTCGTTTTTTTACATGCTTGACTAACTCTTGTCGCAGTGCCTCGTTGCCTTTTGGATGCTCGTAGCCCAAGTGTACGCTTCTATGTTTCATTCCGCTGAATAGCTCGGAAAGCTGATGGGAAGGAAGCAGGTCAGGTGCTAACTCTCCAGTTCCTAAACGAATAATGCCTGGTTGAAATTCAGCTTCGTTAATATGGCGGATAGTCGGAGAATTTGGTTGGTATATTCCTGCTTCTACATACGAATTCCAGTTCATGTGAGAACCTGATGCTAGTAAGCTCCACGTATTGTTAATGACTTTGGTGCCACCGCCTTTGTTTCCGCTGAGCAGTCCTTCAGCAATTAAGTTTTCGGTTGCTGTCACCACCGTGCTTCTATTTACAGAAAAGCTAGCAGCTAAATGGCGCTGCGAAGGAATTTTAGTTCCAATAGGCCACTCTCCATTTATGATTTTCTCTTTCATATACTCTTGAATTTGTTTGTGCATTGGCTTTTTATCAGCCGGATTTGGAATCCAATTCATGTGATACCACCTTTTTGTAATTTGGTTGGTATTATAAATCAAAACTTGGATGGAGACAACAGGGTACGTCAATTGTAAGATGAAAGAGAAAGGAGAGAGTAATATGTTTACAGTGGTTATGCATGCTTTGTTGTTAGCACTCGGTTTGATTTTACCTTTAGGAGTACAAAATGTATTTGTTTTTAATCAAGGAGCAAATCAACGAACCTTTAAACAGGCGCTTCCCGTAGTGGTGACGGCTTCTGTTTGTGATACGATTTTAATTGTAGTTGCAGTGCTGGGAGTTTCGGCAGTAGCCGCTTCTTTTTCATTTTTTCAAACGCTTATTTTTGGAATAGGTCTTCTTTTTTTAGCGTATATGGGCTTTGTGACGTGGAAGAGCGAACCTTCAAAAACGTCAGTAAAGGAAGGGATGACGGTAAAAGCACAAATTTTATTTGCTGCTTCTGTATCTCTGCTAAATCCCCATGCGCTGATGGATATTATGGGCGTGATTGGAACAAATTCTCTACTATACAGCGGAAAAGAAAAATGGGTTTTTACGCTGGTGACGATATCCGTTTCGTGGATATGGTTTTTATCCTTAGCTTTTGCAGGAAAAGCAGTAGGGAAAATGGATTCAAATGGGAAAATAATGATTTGGGTCAATAAGGCCTCTGCATGTATGATTTGGGGAGTAGCTCTTTACATGGCAAAAAGTATGTTTTTTCAGTAAAATAGATGGTAAAAGGAAATTTATGTAATGGAAAGAAGTACTTTTTTCTAGAAAGCGAGGGGGAAAGATGATTCAAGGAATCAATCATATGTGCTTTTCTGTGTCAAATTTAGAACAATCCATCATATTTTATCAGAAAGTGCTGGGAGCGGAACTTTTAGTAAAAGGAAAGTCCACCGCTTACTTTAGTCTGAATGGACTGTGGCTGGCGTTAAACAAAGAAGAAAATATCCCTAGATCAGACATTCAGTATTCGTATACTCATTTAGCGTTTTCTATTTCTATTGAAAACTTTGACGAAGCAAGAGAACTGTTAAAACAGCATAATGTAACCATCTTACCGGGAAGAAACCGCGACGAAAGAGACAGAAAATCTATTTATTTTACGGATCCGGACGGTCATAAATTTGAATTTCACACCGGTACGCTCCAAGACCGTTTAGCGTATTATCAAGAAGAAAAGCCTCATATGACATTTTATTCGCCAGAAGAGTAGTATTAAAATAGTTATATAAAGTTACAGTTTTATTACATTCGCATTCCTCGCTCAGTTATCATTAAATAAACGATGCTGTTGTGATATAATGGAAAAAAAGTGAGGAGGAGGAAGAATGTATACCGCAAAACAGGTGAAGTTTGGTTCGCATATTGTGATAGGCGTACTTTTCGGCATCCTAGCTGCAATGTTAATCGGCACTTTTTATCAAAATGTACCAGGTGTATTACCGTACGGGATGATTAGCGGACTTGCAGTAGGACTCATAGCAGATACATATTATACAATTAAAACAAAAATAAAGGTTATCTAATATAGTGTAGTACTATCTTCAGGAGAAATAAAAGATTCCTCTTGAAAATAGTACTATTTTCATGAAGAGAATGGTTAATTCCCACTTTAGAAAAACAAGTCAGTGCGCTACAAAAATTGTAAATTTATTATTTTGAATCAGAAATAGGGGGGGATATCAAATTAACTCTAAGTATAGAATTATATGTTAAAATAAAAAGCCGTTTCTTAACCAAAGAAACGGCTTTTTATTATTTCTCTCTATTGATCTTTGGTGTACGCAAGAAGAAAGAGAGTAAAAGTGCAACCAGACCTGATAATGTAGCAAATAAGAATGCATCGTTAATGCCATCTATAGTCGAAGTTTTTATTGCTTTAGCGTATAGCGACATAATACCGCTAGTACCTAATTGACTAAGTTTGGCTACTTAAGAACTTAATGTATTGGTGTAGTTAGCGAGGTATTCCGTAATTTGTTGCGTCATAATCGTAACAAGTATAGCAGTACCAATCAAACCTGCAACTTGACGAATTGTATTATTTAAAGCTGTACCGTGCGAAATTAAATGTTGAGGTAATTGGTTCATACATTCAGTCATAGTCGGCATCATAATTAATGCACCTGGCAATAATAGTAGATCTGATTGAAGCGGCGTAAAGCCTCGAATGCTTTGTAGATAAATTGGTAGCAGTAACTTTGTATTTTTGAAATTATTTAGGATGAAACAAAAAAAGCTATAATCAGATTTGTTGAAAATCAACTCAAAAATTATTAATGTAATTTTCTGAAACTTTTCTTCGTGCTATAACGTATAATAAGTATAGGGGATTTTAATTTAAATTCCTTTTTGCGGAAAAACGTTTAATATACAGTCGGAGGATATATGCTGTATTACGCGACGCTAGGTGAACTAAAGAAAAAAAAGGGACCTGAAGCGATTTAACTTATGAAATTAATCCTTTTGCTAGGTCAGTAAAAGGAGGGGAGAGTAAAACTAATCAAATTTTTAAGAGGTAATGAAATTGTAATATTGAAATTAAAAAGGGGGGATTAAAATGACAATGTGGCTGTGGGCAGGCGGATGTATAGTTTTTTTGTTAGCAATGGGTTACATTGCAGATCGTGTAGCCATAAGGAGAAGCATTGAATTTAGTCCGGAGGATGGAATTAAAAATGCTACAGATGCAGAACAAATATATGTGGAGAGCTATTTAAATGAAACAAAAAATACGAATAATAATATACCGCTTTAATAGAAATTATAAATAAAAGGCTTATCTGCTGCTACTTGCATTAGGGATAAGCCTTTTTGTTTTATACTTAGTTCCAAACTTCGTCTAAAGTATCTCTAAACAATTGATCTAATTCATATGTAGGGTCATCTAATTCTACGGATAAAGTTCTGACGTATTTGTCTAAACGGTCAATTTCTAAGTTTAAAAATTCATTGATAACATTGATGCGTGGTTCTAAATCTAACTCATCACCACTAATTTTACGCTTTAACAGCTTGCTAACCTCTTCTTTTAATTCTCCTTCTGGTAACAGTTTCTCTAAGAGAATAGGAAATTCTAGTGGAGGAAATTCGTTATGTTGCTCAATCCACTTAGCAGCTAGCACAGGTCTTAAAATATAAAAATATTTTTTGATTTTTACTTCGTCACCTTGTAAATACTCTCGAAAGTTATTTCTAGCCATATTTAAATAGTGGTATATACAAGAAGTAGGAGTAAAGATGTTAGAATGTAGTTCTTTCATTTTATCAAATGTTGAATACGCCTTGTAATATACAATGTTTGATTGCATCCATTCTAGTAAGGGTGGGTTTGATTTTCTAAAAAGTTTTAACGTCTTGGTTAAGTCCCAGCCGCTAACATCTAATAGGTCATTAATAGGTAGCTCTATTACATCTCGCTTTTTACCTACCCCCATTGGATCAATGCTTAAATATTTATTCCTCTTATGAATATAAATAAATCTAACATCATAATCGCTATCTTTAGATGGAAAGTCCCACGCTCTACTTCCAGATTCACAAGCGTATAATACTTTTACGTCGTAATCTTCTTCAATTTTCTTTAAAGCTGCAACGATTGTTTCTCTCATAACCCAACCTCATTTTCTTTTAATGCTTTCTATTTCCAAAAGCTATTACTATTTCTCCTATTATATTTCATAATGGATAGAAAATGGTAAACAAATAAAAGAAGATTCCTTTAAGCCTCTAAAAAGCTACGAAAATATAGAGAGTGAAAAATTATATCACTCAAAAAGCACTACATCCAATCCGTTTCTGCGGTAACAGGTTAGAAGCGTATACAGTTCTGCACGGTCATGGTATAAGTAAGACTGAATTTCAAGCAGCCACTCAAAACATGTGTACGTGCATCCCCAATAGGATGTCTGCAGTGAAAATAGCTTTCGCTCGTCAAAAGAAGAGTAAACTGCTTTTAGCTGATTGAAGCCCTCTATTAAAGCGGCTTTGAGTTCAAGCTTTGTATAAGCTGGATGCTGCAGATAAAAGTCATTCATTTTATCTGCAGAGTAGCCTAAGGAAATATAATAGTCTGCACTGCAAATGAGACATAAATGCTGCAGCAGCTCTTGAATAGACCGCTTGTGAGGGAGGGGACAATAAGCAAGCTCTTCTTCTGTAACGTCATTAATGATTGCGGTTAGGGAATGGATGTTGACGTGTATTTGATTAAACACCATCTCACAGTACGAATTCATGCATTCACATCCTTTTTATTCAAATAAATACCGCATTTTTTGATCGAGCCAGTACTCTGATTTTTCATTGTTATCGAGCTTGATATAGCAATCGACAATTTCATCATAAATGAATTCCTTTTCTTCTACTAAATCAATAAATTTAATGAGTAAAAATACGGCTTTTGAAACTTTTCCATTCTCACAAAGCCATTCTTTCATCCAGATTAATAAGTCAAGAAGAATAATCTCTATTTTTACTCGGATATCAAGGAACCAATCGTCATAAATCGTTGTTAAATAATGAGGAACTAATTGGTGCAGTCGCTGTTCAGCTTCCTTAAATTTCAACGCCGGATCAGACTGTTCGGTAATCCACTGAAGGTCAGTTAGTAAGTCTAATCCATCGCTCGACACATCGGCGTTTAAAGAAATGAGCTGCCTGTTAACAAGTAAAACTGGCTCTTCCTTTTCTGCGTTCAATAACTTTTTTAAATGAGACAAGTAGACGCGTAAATTCTTTTTGGCATTGCTTAAAGGTACATCAGGCCACAGCGCTTCGCATAGCTGTTCTCGGCTGATAGAATGATGAAAAATAAGATATAGTAAAATTTCTTGAGCAAAGCGCTTATTCCAGCCTTCTGTAATAAGCTGGCCATTTACATAGACGGAAAAAGAGTACAAAAAATCTACTTTAAGAGAGGGTGTATGTACATGAAAATCTTTTTGTATATCTATAGCTGTGTCACTTTCCCAGTTCTTAAGTATTTTCATAGGATCATTCTTTAAAGAAGGCAATTGTTGTGTATTACTTTTAATAAAATCTATAACAATCTCTTTGAGTAAAGCTGTTTTTTCTTTTACTAGAAATGAAGAATGAGCGTTAGGTATGGTCATATGACTGTAATTTTTTAAAAACATCGTTTTTGAAATCAGATACTGTGATGAAAGCAGCAAATCATTTTGGCCAGATAAAGTGAGTACAGGAAGTGAAATACTAGTCAACTCTTGAAATAGATTGTCTGTAAGAGATAGTTTAAGAAAACGGAAATATACCCCGGGATCCATTTTTTTTAGTCTTTCAATTACCTGTTGTATGTTTGTAGGTTCCAGACTCTCTAGTTTGCCTAATTCGAAAATTTTTTCTACCGGTATTTGGTTTTTACTTTCTTCGTTGTAACATCTCTTAATCTTTTGAAGCGTGCTATCTGAATAAAAAGGAAGAGACAATAGTATCAGTCCTTCAATAAGAAATTTATAGCGAGCAGCAAATTTAACAGCGATTTGTCCTCCAAATCCCACTCCAACTAAGTAACATTTTTTTATATGTAACGTATGTAATAAGTGGAAAAGATCTTCAATATGAGCCTCAAACGATATCTCCCCTGTAGTGGAGGCGCTATTTCCTGTCTCTCTCAAATCGTATTGAATCACAGAATAATGTTGGGTTAATTCTGCAGTAATAGAATCAAAAACCGTATGATCAGTGATAACAGAATGAATCATCACAATGGTGTCTGTCTGGTCAGTGAATACGGGCGAATGAACTTCATAGTAAATTTTTTCTGTCGCCGTATGCAGAAAAGGCATAAAAACAATCCTCCTAGTGTCTAACTGTAGCGTTTGTGTAACGGTAAAATTATTATGATAAGAATAGACAAAAATTTCAAAAAAATAGGTGCTTTTTAGTAATTAAAAAATGTCTAATGTTCTAGTAATATCCATTATACTGTAAAACCATAGTGAGAAATAAGGGAGAAAGCCCAAAAACAGAAAAAAGAAAACGTTATCAATTTCGAAAAAAGAAGAAAGGAGGAGAATTATGAATTTTAAAGACGAAAATACGTTAGACTTAGAATGGGTTATGCTCATAATGGAAGCAAAACAAACAGGTATAAGCATCGAGGAAGTTAGACAATTTTTACAAAGCATTAGTTCAAATGCTTAGCCGATACAATGATAAGGGAATAAATCGTTCCCAAGTATAGATAACCTTTATAATCAGTCTCAAGCTATTTTCACTAGATGCATAATCACCCTTTTTTAGATGTATAATCACCCCTTTATGGTAAGAACGTTTATTTATAATGCACGGTAAAGTGAAATTATGGTATTATTATCGGTAAGTAAGCATTAGTAAGGGTGATTAAAATGACAATTGGCCAACGTATTCGAGATCTCAGAACGAAACAGGGAATATCGCTAACAGAACTTGCAAACCGAGCGGGTGTTGCTAAATCGTACATATCTTCAGTAGAAAGAGGAATTCAGCTCAACCCATCTATTCAATTTCTAAACAAAATTTCTACCTCATTGAACGTGAGTATTGATAGATTGATTCATGAGCCTATGGATAAATCTGAATCGTTGGATATTGATAATGAGTGGCTTGAGTTAGCAAAAGAAGCAGCGGAGTCAGGAATAAGCAAAGAGCAGTTTAAACAATTTCTTGAATTTCAAAAATGGCAGCGGGCAAAGCAAGATTAACTTCGCGGAAATACATAAAAGAGAACGTACATAGCACAACTGCTAAAAAATCATGATTGCAAAAAAGAGATTCCATTTATCTATGGAATCTCTTTTTTTAGGCTTAAGAAGAAATAAAATGGGACGAGAATTCTTTTTCTCGCTGAAACTGAATACGTTCAAGAGTTATTAATTTAGGCTTTCTTTTCTGTTCAAACTGTCTCAATGTTTCTGAAATCTCTTTGTTTTGATAAAAAACTTGATGCAGTAAGTCAGACAGTAAGTCAGCATCTTTTAATGACTCGTTTAATCCAAAAGCGCCAGTAGGAGTCATCGTATGCGCAGCATCCCCTAATAATAACAGGTGATGCTTTGACCATACTTCGCTTATGCTGCTTTGCACAGAAAGAAGCGTAAAGTCTGACCACGACGTAATAAACCTTTCTATTGAAAGGTTTAAGCTAGGGAAAGCGTCTATTAAACGCTGAATAAACGGTCTAAACGATTGTTTTCGAAGAGCAGGATAGCTGCCTTTTTCAATATTCCATCCGATTTGAACAAAGCCTTTTGCTTGAGAAAAAAGCGCCACCTGCTGCTGTTTTACAAGTGCAAATTTAATAGAAGGCTCCCAATTGGCTGGTGCAGGAATTTTCGCCCAAAGCAAATCGTATCCATGATTGTGGATATTGTTGTTTATGTGCGCGAGTTTGCGAACAGTTGAATATCGACCATCTGCTCCAATAATGATTTTACTTTCAACTATTATTTCACCCCGGCCTTTTTGCTGAGCTTTTATTCCAGTATATTGTCCTTTTTCATTCTGCATTAGCTCCGTTACTTTTGTGCCCAGCATAAGCTTGTAGGAGGGATGGATGCTTGCTTGGCTATTTATAGACTGAAGGAGATGCTGCTGTGGAACATGAATTCCTGCATGTCCAAGTTCAGATTCTACCGTTTTGAATATATGTCCATCCTTCCAGTATTCGACCCTAGACATTCGAAGGAGGCCTAAGCTTTCAATTTCTTCAAATATATGATGTTTCTTAAGAATCATTTCTCCATCTTCATTTAAATGTTCGCCTCGAAATTCTTTTCCAAGCTCATCAGATCTCTCTATCAGTATAGTTGATATATTTTGTTTAGCCAGTAGATAGGCCAGTAGAGCACCGCCTGGTCCGGCTCCTATTATACACACATCTGTTTGATAGTTCATTTTCTTCACCTTGTTTGTTATATGCAATTAAGTTACTTTTAGTAAGTATATTAACTTTTATAAATGTTAATGTCAACTTTTTTATAGCTTTTCTTCTATGGAATTCGCTCTTTGGACAAAACACAAATAAGGTTCTATATAATCAAAGTCAAAGGTTAAGTTTTATGGTAAACTAAAATAAACAAATTATTTTGAATAATTTGTATAAAAAGGTGAAACTTCAAAATTGTTGAGAAAAAGCACGGTTGGAAAGCTGCAGGATTTTTAGCAAGAAGAGTAGAGATCGTTCCTGAAAATTCTAGCAAACTCCAATTTCGACTGGAGGATGATTATGACAAAAGTAGAACATTATATTCAAACATTGGGTAACAGTGCAGATTTGCTAACAAAAAGGCAGACAAGCATTTACTTCGAAAAACTTTCAAACACCTTTCCTTTTTTAACAATCATGCAAATTAATTGGAGAAAAGTATTAATTAAAAAGTCCACCCGGCATATTGAAGAAATCAAAAAATGGCTTCAAGAGATGAATATAAAAGAACATCAGGTTGTTTTATTCTGGAAACGAGCAACTAAAGCTGTAAGCGTCGATTTAGCTCAGGCTTTACTGTTTTTTCAGCAAACAGCTGATCTGACAGAAGAAGCATTTATTTACTGTCCGTCTGTTGACTATGTAATTGAATATTTTAAAGACGGTAAAATGATGATTGGTTTAGCAGCACGTTAATTAAAAGGAAAAAAAGCTGAGGGAGGAGGCAAATTAGAACTTCTTCACTCGGCTTTTTATGCATATAAACTCTAAAAAATACGAAACATAACGTTATTTACAACATAAATTACCTTCTCTTTATAATTAGTGGGAAAAGTATTGACATTTTCCATAAAACAAATATAATTAACATTAATCATATTGTTAATTGTAAAAAGAGCGATCAGGAGAAATGATGAATGTCGAACAATAAAGCAATGACGAATCAAACGAAAAAAGAATACCCTAAACCCTATGGCTATACGTCAGATATTGCTGTATTTACGATTGTGACGGAAGAAAAAGAACCATACAAACCACCTAAAATGAGTTTGAAATTAATGCTTATCCAACGAGCAATGGTGAATGCAGAGGGAGAAAAGAACAGCGAAGCAGGAAAGTGGGCGCTTCCCGGCGGATTTGTCCATCCTGATGAATCAGCTTTTGAAGCGGCCAAAAGAGAGCTCGAAGAAGAAACGGGCGTAAAAGATATTCATCTAAAACACTATGGTGTCTATGATGAGCCTGGCAGGGACGATAGAGGATGGGTCATTACAAACGCACATTATGCAATCGTTCCAGAAGATAGTCTAATAAAGCGAAAAGCGAATGATGATGCTGCTCGAGTTGAATTATTTAAAATAGATGAAATCTTTTCATTGCCTTTAGCTTTTGATCATGAAATCATCATTCGAGATGCAATCAAGGAAATTAAGAAAGATTTATTGCAAACGACTATTGCCCAGAAATTTCTGCCTTCTCAGTTTACATACTCTGAGCTGCAGGCTGTGCTGCTTACCGTAACGGATGATGCAGCGATTAAAAGTGATCAGGCGTTTGCACGAAAAATAAGAATGCTGCCATTTATTGAAGAAGTAGACGGAAAAACAACGACGAGAACGTCTAAAAAACCAACAAAGCTCTACCGGTTTGTTGAAATGAATGTGATGAAGCCAATCTATACAGCACGCTATTAAAAGAAAAACTTTCAATTCAAATAATTAACAATATGTTAACTGTTAATTTTTACGTATGAGGGGGAAACATAATGAAAAAAGCACTGATTAACATCGATTATACAAATGATTTTGTAGCTGAAAACGGAGCTTTGACATGCGGAGAACCAGGGCAACAAATTGAAACATCCATAAGCGAAATCACGCGTCAATTTATTGAGCAAGACGAGTATGTCGTGTTTGCCATTGATTTTCATAAAGAAAATGATTCCTTGCATCCAGAATCAGCGCTGTTTCCGCCTCATAATATTGAAGGTTCTGCGGGAAGAAAGCTATACGGAAAGTTAAATGATTTATATAATATGTATCAATCAAAGGCAAATGTAGAATGGATGAATAAAACAAGATACAGCGCATTTGCTGGAACAGATTTGGAGATTAAACTGCGAGAAAGACAAATTACCGATGTCTACTTAGCAGGTGTATGTACGGATATCTGTGTACTTCATACAGCAGTAGATGCCTATAATAAAGGATTTGCTATTTATATTTATGAAAAAGCTGTAGCAAGCTTTAATCAAAAAGGCCATGAGTGGGCGCTTGAACACTTTAAATCTTGCCTCGGAGCAGAAATTATTTAAGGACATAAAAGTGGAGGAAATCAATGAATATGTTTACAGATGACAGCGTAATGCTACACACCGATTTATATCAAATTAATATGGGAGAAACGTATTGGGAAGATAACATTCATCAAAAGAAGGCTGTTTTTGAAGTTTTCTTCCGCAAACTTCCTTTTGGAAATGGGTATGCTGTTTTTGCTGGATTAGAAAGAATTATTGAATATATTAAAGCATTTAAATTTAGCGAATCTGATTTAACCTACTTGCACGAAGAATTAGGTTTTAAAGAGGATTATTTAGCTTACTTAAAAGATCTTACATTTACTGGGACAATTCGATGTATGCGTGAAGGTGAGCTTGTGTTTCATAATGAACCAATTTTACGTGTAGAGGCACCGTTAATTGAAGCTCAGCTTGTAGAAACAGCGATTTTAAATATTGTGAATTACCAAACGCTAATTGCAACAAAAGCAGCTCGAATCAAACACGTAGTAGGAGATCAAGTGGCAATGGAGTTTGGAACACGACGCGCTCAAGAAATGGATGCTGCTATTTGGGGAACAAGAGCAGCCTATATTGGCGGATTTGGCGCTACTTCTAACGTACGAGCAGGAAAGAAATTTGGAATTCCAGTTGCAGGAACGCATGCCCATGCAATGGTGCAAGCTTATAAAGACGAATATATTGCATTTCATAAATATGCTCGTCGCCATAAAAACTGCGTGTTTCTAGTTGATACGTACGATACGTTAAAATCAGGAGTTCCCAATGCGATTAAAGTAGCAAAAGAATTGGGTGATAAAATTAATTTTACAGCGATTCGTTTAGACAGCGGCGATTTAACTTATTTGTCTAAAAAAGCTCGTCAAATGTTGGATGAAGCAGGATTTACAGAGACAAAAATTGTTGCTTCCAACGATTTAGATGAAGATACAATTATGCATTTAAAGTCGCAAGGTGCACAAATAGATATGTGGGGAATTGGTACGAAGCTCATTACTGCATATGATCAGCCGGCGCTTGGAGCAGTGTATAAACTCGTCTCTATTGAAGGAGAAAATGGCGAGATGATGGATACGATTAAAATTAGCGCGAATCCTGAAAAAGTAAGTACACCAGGGTTGAAACGCGTATATCGTATTATTAATAATTTGAATGGAAAATCTGAAGGGGATTATATCACGATGGAAGACGAAGATCCTCAAAGCGAAGAACGTTTAAAAATGTTCCATCCTGTTCATACGTTTATCAGTAAATTCGTCACAAATTTTGAGGCAAAAGAACTCCATCATGATATCTTTGTAAACGGAAAGCTTGTGTATGAAACAGAAGAACTTCAGGAAATTCAGCAGTACGTAAAAGATAATTTAGAGCTGCTTTGGGATGAATATAAGCGCACGCGCAATCCAGAAGAATATCCAGTAGATTTAAGCGAAAAGTGTTGGGAAAATAAAACGCGTCAAATTGCGTACGTCAAACAAAAAGTAGCGGAAGCCCTAAATAAAAAATAGCAGGGAGCTGGGGACATGTCAGATACGCTTGCTTATTTTCAACAGCTAAACCCTGATAAGAAAATAGATAAGCTTTTAGAAAAAGGAGCGAAAATTGGAATTTATGGTTCTTCTTTTGATCCGGTTACCAATGTTCATCTTTGGACGGCATCAACGGTTGCGCATCGAAAGAAGTTAGATGCTATTATCTTTTTGCCTTCATCGCACAAACGAACAGATAAAAAGCTTCAAACGTCCGATGAGCACCGTGTAAATATGGTTAGCTTAGCGATTAAAGACAACCCGAAATTTTTGCTCGATCCGTATGAGCTAGACGTATTGCCCGGCTATCATTACACATACTACACTATGGAGCACTTTAAAAAATTGCTCCCACACGCTGACTTATTTTTTATTATGGGAGCCGACTTACTGCAAGATATTGGTGAAGGCAAGTGGAAGAAAGCAAATGAACTTATTAGTGAAAACCAGTTTATCATCATGGCAAGAGAGGGAATAGACATGTTGAAAGCTATTAGTCATTCTCCTTTGCTTCGAAATTATGACGACGGACGGTTTCAGCTTCTTGATAAGGGGTTGGCGATGGAAATCAGCTCTACTTATATTCGTCAAGAATTTGCCCGAGGCGGAGAACCAAGATATTTAATGCCTGATCTCTGTTATTTTTATAGTAAAAAACATGGATTGTATCAGTGAGAAATCTACATATAATGGAAGGAGAGCATGTATCATGTCAGACATGCAAGAAAAAATAAGAAAAGAGTTACATGTGAAATCTGAAATTGATCCAGCACAAGAAATTCGTGCCCGCGTTGATTTTCTGAAAAACTACCTAAAGTCAGCAAATGCAAAAGGCTTTGTATTAGGTATAAGCGGAGGGCAGGACTCTAGCTTAGCTGGACGATTAGCGCAGATTGCTGTAGACGAATTGCGAAAAGAAGAGTATGAAGCAAAATTTGTAGCCGTTCGCTTGCCTCATGGCACGCAGCATGATGAAGCGGATGCGAAGGCGTCACTAGAATTTATTAAACCTAATGAAACATATACGTTTAATATTAAAAATACGGTGGAAGCATTTGAAAGCTCGTTTACAGGTGCTACAGATATAGCGCTGTCTGATTTTCATAAAGGAAATGTCAAAGCACGTACGCGTATGATTGTACAGTATGCAATCGGAGGAGAAAACGGCCTTTTAGTTATCGGAACCGATCATGCAGCAGAAGCAGTAACAGGCTTTTTTACAAAATACGGGGATGGCGGAGCAGACGTGCTGCCACTAACGGGATTAACAAAACGTCAAGGAAAAGCATTGCTAAAAGAATTAGGTGCAGATAAACGATTGTACGAAAAAGTACCAACAGCTGACTTATTAGATAATAGTCCTGGTCAATCTGATGAAACGGAACTAGGAATTTCTTATGATGAACTAGACGATTATTTGGAAGGAAAAGAAGTATCACAAGAAGCCGCTGTAAAAATTGAACACCGCTATCGTATTACTGAACATAAGCGTCAGTTACCGGCTAGCATGTTTGATGAATGGTGGAAATGAGAGAAATGCCCATATTAGGGATATCTAATATGGGCATTATTTTGACTGATTTCTTTCAAAAAACAAAAAAGAGGCGGAAAAAGTGTAATTTAACGAATTGTTTTCTCATACACACTTTGTTATTCTTACGCACTTTGGTATAATGAAGTGCTTTTAATATTATTGAGGAGGAACATTTTTTATGGCAGTTGAAGTAGGTAGCAAGGTACAAGGTAAAGTAACAGGTATTACTAATTTTGGAGCATTTGTAGAATTACCTGGAGGTCAAACTGGGCTTGTACATATTAGTGAGGTAGCTGACAGCTATGTAAAAGACATTAATGACCATCTTAAAGTTGGTCAAGAAATTGAAGTGAAAGTCGTTAATGAGAAAGACGGAAAAATTGGATTATCGATTAAAAAAGCAATAGATAAACCTGAAAGACCCTCATCTTCTTATTCACAACGCCCGCCACGTCAGGCAAGAAATAATGATAATCGTTCTAAAAGCAACTTCCAACCAAAGGAAAACTTCGAACAAAAAATGGCGCGTTTCTTAAAAGATAGTGAAGATAATTTATCTACACTAAAACGCAGCACTGAATCAAAACGAGGTGGCAGAGGCGGAAGACGCGGATAAATCCCTTCCACTTTAACTACTTTATTATATAGTTGAAGCAAGCCAGTAAAAATTGGCTTGCTTCTTTTTTTAATAGCTTAAGTACAAGCGCTAGAAGAGTAAAGAGAAGGTTAGGTACTTACTTAGTTGTAAAGTAGATGCCAATAGTGACAAGTGATGAGAGAAGATCAAGGATGAGTAGGATGAAATTTAAATCTATCATAATCATGCCTCCCTTTTTGCGAGCGTTAATGTTAGTATCTGCACGAACTACTTTTATTATTCGTAATTTTTAAAAAATTAATTTAATTAAGTGCAATAGTTTATATTAAATTAAACTATGTTCTAAATAATAAATTATAAAATAAAAAACGCTTATAAGAAAAATTTTCTTAAAATAATAAAAAAACTTATAAATAAACGAAGAAAAAGTAGGAATGAGTATCTTATAGAAACGGCCAAATTAACAGAAATTCGTCAGTATTCTTGTATATTCATCTAATCCCTTCATAATTTTAGGAATAAAAAGTGCTGAAAAAGCAAAAAACAGACAAAATTCTTCGTTTTTTGAGCAGTAGTGCTTAGTTTATAAGAGAATACAAAATGATTCCATAGACTCAAGGATTTTATAGTAATATATAGAACTTCCATACTATTCTAGTTTTTAGCTCATTAGCTAAGTAAAAGATGCGTATGTTCTGGGGATGAAGGCATACATAGTTGCACGAATTATAGAGAGAAATGGAGAGGGAAAACGATGAAAAAAGTATCAATTCGGGCTGTATTGAGTACAGTAGCATTTTCGGTTGCTTTATCTTCTTTTGCAATGGGAGCATCTGCTAACGGAAATTCAAAGCCGGCGCTTGAACCGTCTTTAGTTAAAATTCAAGGAGACTATAACTTAAAGTCGGCTAAAAAAGTAAAAGTTATTGTGGAGTTAAATGAAGAGTCTGTAGCGGAAGCAAAGAAAAAAGGAGTAGCACAAAGTAAAGGAAAGATTAAAAAAGCGCGTGACGAAGTGAAAAAAGAGCTTTCAAAAGCTTCGAAAACTTCAAAAGTAAAGCGGGAATACGATCAAGTGTTTTCCGGGTTTTCAGCGGAACTTCCGGCTAATGACCTTGAAAAAGTAGCAAGTTTACCGGGAGTAAAAGCTATTTATCCAAGCGTTGAATATCATACAACGGAAGTGAAATCCAAAGAAGTGAGCGCAGAAGAATACGGTTCTGAAATGGATAAAAGCATTTACTATGTGGGAGCAGATCAAGCGTGGAAATCAGGGTATACAGGTAAAGATATGACCGTAGCCGTTATTGATACAGGCGTTGATTACGACCATCCGGATTTAAAATCAGCGTTTGAGAAATATAAAGGATGGGATTTTGTTGACGATGACAAAGACCCTCAAGAAACGCCAGCTGGAGATCCAAAAGGAGAAGCGACAACGCACGGTACGCACGTAGCGGGAACAATTGCAGCAGACGGGAAAATTAAAGGGGTAGCTCCTGATGCTCATTTACTTGCATATCGTGTACTAGGTCCAGGAGGAACGGGTACAACCGAAGACGTGATCGCCGGTATTGAACGTGCGGTAGAAGACGGAGCGGATGTAATGAACCTGTCGCTTGGAGATACGATTAATAATCCGGACTTGGCAACGAGTATTGCATTAGATTGGGCAATGGAAGAGGGAGTCGTAGCTGTTACATCAAATGGAAACAGCGGACCAGCTAACTGGACAGTAGGTTCTCCGGGAACGTCTCGCGAGGCTATTTCAGTTGGTGCGACTCAGCTTCCTTACAATTTGTATAAAACGACGTTAACTGTAGATAATGCAAGCTATGCGTCAGCTGAAGTAATGGGCTTTCCAAATGACAAGGCGTTACTGGATGCAAGCGGTAAAACGTATGACTTTGTACCTGTCGGACTCGGAAAGCCAGAAGACTTTGAAGGAAAGGATGTAAAAGGAAAAGTAGCGGTTATTTCTCGCGGTGACATTGCGTTTGTAGATAAAGTTGACAATGCGAAAAAAGCCGGTGCTGCTGCAACGGTGATTTACAACAACGTAGAAGGAACAATCCCTGATATTCCAGGTACATCTCTGCCGAGTCTTCGCCTATCAAAAGCCGATGGACAAGCTTTGGTAGCTTCTTTAGCAAAAGGATCCGTCACGGGCTCTTTTAACGCAACATTTGATCAGACAGTCGACGAAACAATGGCTGACTTTTCATCTCGCGGACCGGTTGTGGATACATGGATGATTAAGCCGGACATTTCGGCACCAGGAGTAGATATTATCAGTACAGTGCCAACCAATGATCCAAGCAACCCTCACGGATATGGATCAAAACAAGGAACAAGTATGGCCGCGCCGCACGTAGCAGGAGCAGCAGCGTTAATTTTACAGGCACATCCAAATTATAAAGTAGAAGACGTAAAAGCATCTTTAATGAACACAACGGAACTTCTTCGTGACCGCAATGGGCTCATTTACCCTCATAATACGCAAGGTGCAGGAAGCATGCGCGTAGTAGATGCAATTAAAGCGAAGACGCTTATTACCCCAGGAAGTCACTCGTATGGTGTCTTTTATAAAGATAAAGGGAAACAAGTAGAAAAACAAAGCTTTAAGATTAAAAATCTATCAAATCACAGTCAAAAATACTCGGTCAAAGTAAAATTTAAGAAAAGCCATCAGGCAATTGACGTTAAATCAACAAATGATTTAGTTGTTAATGCAGGAAAAACGCAAAAAGTAAATCTCAATGTAAAAGTAGATGCGGGAAAACTATCTCCTGGCTATTATGAAGGCACAATTACGGTAAGTAACAATAAAGAAACGTATGATGTTCCAACGATCTTATTTGTAAAAGAGCCGGACTATCCTCGCGTCACTTCTGCTTATGTAGATGTACTTGGAAATGACTCATTTGAATACGGCAGTTATTTACCAGGAGGAGCAGAGAAACTTAGCTATTACATTTACGATGCAACGCTAGAAAAAGGCGAATTGTTAAGTTCGTATACGAATGTAGGAAAAGGATTCTCTAGCGCAACGTGGGACGGAAAAATTAATGGTGAAGCTCTTCCAGCAGGAACGTATTATTTATATGCAGAAGCAGTAAAAGCAGGTCAGACGACTGGTTCTTTAGGAGAATTTGAAATTAAATAAATAAAAAAAGAGTGTCAGTGTAACTGACACTCTTTTTTTATTGAGCCGTATATCCTCCATCGATCACAGCAGCTTGACCGGTTACGCCTTTTGCTAAATCACTTGCTAAAAACATTGCATAATCTGCAATTTCATCGACAGCAAGCAAGCGTTTTTGAGGAACAAGAGGATAAATGACTTCTTCTAGTACTTTTTCAAGCGCTACATTTCGCGTACGTGCCAAATCTTTTAATTGATTTTGAACAAGCGGCGTATCAACATAACCAGGGCAAAGCGCATTTACCGTAATGCCGTGCTCCGCACCTTCAAGAGCAGCCACTTTCGTTAAGCCAATCACGCCGTGCTTAGCACTGTTGTATGCCGCTTTTCCTGAGAAACCAATCAATCCGTTAATGGAAGACATGTTCAAAATGCGGCCGAATTTTTGCTTTTTCATAATAGGAAACGCATGCTTAGTCGCAACAAAAGGTGCAACAAGCATAATTTTCGTTAAAAGTTCAAATTTTTCAGTAGGAAATTCTTCGAGCGGGGAAACAAATTGCATGCCGGCATTGTTAATTAATACATCAAGGCGGCCATATGTTTCAACCGTTTGAGCAATCATTTGTTCAATGTCACTTTCATTTGTCACATCTGCTTTAATGCCTAATGCTTCGTAGCCTTTTGTCTTCAATTTGTCTGCTGCTTTCTTAACTCCATCTTCATTCAAGTCAGTTAAGACAACAGTCGCTCCGTCTTCAGCAAAGCGCTCACCAATTTGATAACCAATACCTTGAGCTGCACCTGTAATTAACACAATTTTGTTTTCAACCATCGTTTTTTCCCCCTTATATGTAGAAAATATAAAATCGCTTACTTTTCCATTTTATCAAAAATTATCTTGATTTAGCGAGTTTTTTAACTGTACTTCACTCGAAAAGAATGGGTGTGAGAAGGAGTGTTGACTACCTTTACTTCCACATTGCTAACAGAAGCAAACGGAGAGGGACCTTTTTTAATTTCTTCAATAAACTTTTCGATGTTACTTTCTTCACCTTCAGCATCAATCTCTACTTTTTGATCATCTCGATTTCGTACCCATCCGTTAATGGAGCATTCCATTGCTTTTAGCTGCGTGTAGTGTCGGAACCCAACCCCTTGAACGCGTCCGTCGACAATCATATGCACATGTTTTTTCACTGTTCTCACCTCACAGGCAATTTTCCCTTTTTTATAAAAAAGAAAACAACTACAATCTTACTTTTCACTGTATAATAGAAAAAGACATTGTAAGACTTTAACAGTTTTAATGTAGATTAAATAAGAAAGAAGGGTTACGAATGCAAGAAGCAGCACGAACGCAGCAAGCGCAGCCGGCGACGATTTACCGTATTTTATTTGCGATTAGTTTAGGGCATTTCCTAAATGATTGTATGCAGTCCGTTATACCGGCACTTTTTCCTGTCCTTGAAAAATCGATGAATTTAAACTACACGCAAATCGGCTGGATTGCCTTTGCTTTAAACATGACGTCATCGATTATGCAGCCGGTATTCGGCGTATTTGCCGATAAGCGTCCCTCGCCATTTTTATTGCCAATTGCAATGTGTTTAAGCATGATTGGTATGGTTGGGCTTGCTTTAGCGCCAAATTTTTATTTTGTGATTATATCTGTCTTATTTGTAGGATTCGGATCCGCTATTTTTCATCCCGAAGGTTCTCGCGTAGCGTATATGGCAGCAGGAGGAAAACGGGGGCTGGCGCAGTCTATTTATCAAGTTGGCGGAAATACGGGACAGTCGATGGCTCCGCTGTTTACGGCATTTATCTTTATCGGACTTGGTCAGTTTGGAACGATTTGGTTTACATTAATTGCAGGTATAGGCGTAGTGGTTTTATACAGCGTGTCTAAATGGTATAAATCAGAATTAGCTACTCGCCAACGCTTGAAGAAAAAGCAGTCAGATACTTCATTTACGATGAACAAGCAAATTATTTTGGCGGTTGGACTTTTAATTTTTCTTGTTTTTGCACGTTCATGGTACGGAGCAGGCATCCTTAATTTCTTTCAGTTTTATATCATTGAAAAATTTAATTTGCCTATCAAAAGCGCTCAGCTTTACGTTTTTTTATTTATGATTGCAGGGGTATTTGGAACATTCTTTGGAGGTCCGCTTGCCGATCGTTTCGGAAAACGAAATATTTTATTGTTTTCTATGTTAGGGTCAGTACCGTTTACTTTATTACTTCCTCACGTTTCTCTCGGAGTGGCGGCACCTCTTTTAGTATTAATCGGCTTTATTCTTCAGTCAAGTTTCAGCGTAACGGTCGTCTATGCTCAGGAGCTGATGCCGGGGAAAATTGGTTTGGTTTCCGGCTTGATTGTAGGGCTTGCTTTTGGCATGGGAGCTTTAGGAGCTGTTGTATTCGGTAAATTAGCCGATGTCTTCAGCCTTCAGTTTATCATGCTGTTTTGCAGCTATCTTCCAATCCTAGGGCTGTTAACGTGGCTGTTACCGAGCGATAAGCGTGTGAAAGAAATGCACGAAGCAAAATAAGGAAAAGAAAAAGCAAGCGCAGGGTAGCGTTTGCTTTTTTCTATGAGCGTGAAGCAAATTTCAAGACGAATTCATATTTTTCTCCTACAATAGATACAATAGAAATTGAAAATCGAAAGGAAGAATCAGCTATGATTAAGCTAAGCGTATTGGATCAGTCTCCTGTTTCAAGCGGATCAACACCAAAGGAAGCGTTGAAACGCACGGTGGAGCTCGCTAAATTAACCGAAGAGTTAGGCTACCATCGCTTTTGGGTAGCGGAACATCATAATACGAACGGTCTTGCAGGCTCATCTCCGACACTTTTAATGACTCACTTGGCATCTCAAACGAGCCGAATCAGAATTGGATCTGGAGGAGTCCTTCTTCCTCAATACAGTCCGTATAAAGTAGCAGAAGATGCTCAGCTGCTTGAAAACCTGTTTCCGAATCGAATTGATTTAGGTCTTGGACGCTCGCCGGGAGGAGATGCGCTGACGAGGCTAGCACTTACAGATGGAATCCGTAAAAGCCTAAATGAATTTCCTCGTCAAATTCAGGCGTTAAAAGGACATCTTGAGCATAATTTGCCGTCTGACCATCCGTATTATGGGGTGACAGCTTATCCGTTAAGTGAAACAAAACCAGAACTGTGGCATCTTGGTATCAATAAAAGAGGAGCAAGATCAGCTGCTGAGCTGGGCATCTCTTTTACGTTTGGACACTTTATTTATTCAGTTGGTGGACAAGAAGCCATTCGTCATTATAAAGAAGAATTTATCCCTTCTTCCTATCAATCAAAGCCTAACACCAACGTATGCGTATTTGTTGTATGTGCTGAAACAACAGAAGAAGCCGAGCAGCATGCTAAAACGTTGGATGATTGGCTGCTGAAAGTAGCCAAAGGCGGAGATACAACGGTCTCATCGATAGAAGAAGTGCACAATCGTTCTTATTCAGAAGAAGAGCTTAAAAAAATAAGCACTAATCGTCCGCGTATGATCATAGGAAATCCTGCTGAAGTAAAAAAAGGACTAACTCAGCTGCAGCAAAAATACGATAACGACGAATTTTTAATTATTACAAATATCCATGATTATGAAGCGAAAAAGAAGTCTTACGAACTTCTTGCAGAGCTATTTCTTCAACCCTCATTTTTTTAAGAAAAGATGGGGTTTTTTTATGGAATTAAATGTTAGAATATTTAAAAAGGAGGAGTGACATGCACGTAAATCAAAAAAGTGTAAGCAGCCAAACTAATAAGGTAACCTATACACATATTAAAACAGGAGGGCCTCGCATTTGCTTTATGTTTTCAGGCCTGGGCTATACGTACGATAAGCCGCTGTTGTATTATGTAACGATGCTGATGCTAAAACACGAAATTGATGTGGTTCATATTCACTATACATATTCAAAAGAGCTCATGACAAAGCCTACAGAGGAGATTGCAGACGTTATGATGAAAGACATTGATCTCGTGCTGCAAGACGTTTTATCTCACGATGACTATAAAAATATCATATTTGCAGGAAAGTCGATTGGCACAATTCCGCTGATTCAGCGAATGATGAAAGATGAAGCCTACAAAGACGCAGTGATGCTTTTACTGACCCCGCTTTTAACAAGAACAGAACTGTTTGAAAGTTTAATAGAAAGTAATTATACTCATAAAGGTCTTATTGTAATAGGGAGTCATGATCACTATTATACTAAAGCAGTCCATCAACTAAAAACAAACACAATGAATATTGCAGTCATCGAAAATGCCGATCATTCATTGGATGTTTTGTATTCTCCAGTAGAATCGTTAAGGGCGCTGGAAACCGTTTTGAACGGCATAGAAGAGCTTCTATGAGATAGGAAATAAGGAAAGGAGTACAATATGGATACGCTACGTGAAATTATTTGCGAAAAAAGAGCCTACAGCTATTCACCTCATACTCATGATCATAACTACAGTCAGCTTTTGTTTCCGCTAGCAGGTGCTCTTAATATTCAAGCAAGTGAGCAGCACTTAACGCTGCAAGAAGGATGCTTTTACATTCCACCTCGTCAGCTGCATACGTATCAAGCTAAAAATACAAATGAATGTTTGGTTGTTGATATTCCGTTGAAGTTTACAGAAAGTGCGCATCTTTCTCAACAAGCAGCTTTTATTCAATGGGATTCAACGTGGAAAGCAATTCGCTACCTTTTACTTGATGGGCTTCAAAAAAGCACTGACAGGGGGGCGCTTGAAGATTTAGTCCGTTACGTTCAGCATTATTTGCCAAAGAAACAAACGTTTAAATCCATTGATTATCTTCATGCTAACTTTAATCAAGAGCTAAACATAGAAAGTCTTGCCAAGATGGAAAATTACCATCCTGCCTATTTTTCCGCTTGGTTTAAAAAAAAAACGGGCTATTCGCCTCAAAGCTATGTAGCGCTTATACGTTTAAATAAAGCAAAAGAATTGTTAAAAGAGAGCAGCTATTCGATAACGTATATTGCGCATGAAGTCGGCTATCACAGCTTGTCTTCATTTACAAAATGGTTTGCAAAACAAGAAGGAGTCTCACCGACGCAATATCGAAGTATCTTAAAAACAGACAAATAAAATCATAAAAGCGGAAAAGCTTTTTTCTTTCTTTTAGCTATGATAAAAGAAAGGAGATGGAAATATGAATACTTCATTATCAAAAATACTTATTTTATGTGCAGCTGTACTATGGGGAACAACAGGGACTGCCCAAGCTTTAGCATCTGCTGGAGCGCATTCTGTGGCTATTGGAGCCGTACGTTTAGCTGTAGGGGGACTGTCGCTTTTTACAGCTTGTCTTATACAAAAAAAGAAATTGCACGTAGGACGTCTTCCTATCCTGCCTCTTGCGGTTGCCGCAGCAAGTATGGCCGCTTATCAGCCGCTGTTTTTTTCAGCCGTTATCAAAACGGGCGTTGCAGTAGGAACAATGGTGGCAATTGGGAGTGCGCCGCTTTTGTCAGGAGTGTTAGATTACATAGTGTACCGCAAGAAACCTGCAAAAAAGTGGTTGCTTGCTACGTTTACGGGTATTATAGGGTGTTGCAGCTTGTTGTTAAAAAAAGATAGTCAAATCGACGTGATAGGTTTAGGTATGGCGATAGGAGCAGGGGCGTCTTTTGCTTGCTATACGACTGTTAATAAAAAAATTGTTCAGCATGTTGATCCACAAGTAGGCGCTTCTCTTGTGTTCACAGCCGCTGCTGTTCTACTAATCCCATGCTGGTTTATGTATGATATGAGCTGGCTAGTTTCTTTAAATGGAATGGGGATTGCTCTTCACTTAGGAATACTTACGACGGCTCTTGCTTATGTATTATTTTCTACAGCACTCAAGTCGGTGCATGCGTCTACCGCCGTGACGTTATCGTTAGCAGAGCCCGTTACCGCTTTTTTACTTGGCGTCTTTTTGCTGGGGGAATCCCTGACTTTGGTGAACATATGCGGAGCAGCACTAGTATTTGCTAGCCTAGCTTTTTTAACGTATTCTCCGAAGTCATCGTTAAATCAAGAGGTCCAAATATAAAAAAAACCCCTTTCTTTAAAGAAAGGGGTTTTTTTTATTAAGCATACATGCCTGCTACTTGTTTTTGCAGGTTGCTGTCTTCTAAATACTCATCGTACGTCATTTGCTTGTCAACTACTCCGTTTGGCGTAATTTCAATTACACGATTTGCAATCGTTTCAACGAACTGATGGTCATGAGATGTGAAAATCATTGAACCTTTGTAGCTGATAAGTCCATTGTTTAGTGCTGTAATTGATTCTAAGTCAAGGTGATTCGTAGGATCGTCTAGTAAAAGAACGTTTGAACCGCTTAGCATCATTTTAGAAAGCATACAGCGAACTTTTTCTCCTCCAGAAAGAACGTTTGCTTTTTTCAATACTTCTTCACCAGAGAATAGCATTCTACCTAAGAAACCGCGTAAGAAGCTTTCGCTTTGATCATTAGGTGAATACTGACGCAGCCAGTCTACTAAGTTTAAATCTCCGTTTTCAAAGTACTCGGAGTTGTCTTTTGGGAAAAAGGCTTGAGACGTTGTGACACCCCATTTGTACGTACCGCTGTCTGCTTCCATTTCACCCATTAAAATCTTCATTAATGTTGAATTTGCAAGTTCGTTGCGGCCTACAAGAGCAATTTTGTCATCTTTATTCATAATAAAGCTTACATTATCAAGCACTTTTACGCCGTCAATTGTTTTTGTTAGACCTTCAACGCGAAGTACGTCATTTCCAATCTCACGTTCCGGCGTGAAGTTCACGTATGGGTAACGACGAGAAGAAGGACGGATGTCATCTAATGAAATTTTATCAAGCAATTTTTTACGAGACGTTGCTTGTTTTGATTTCGATGCATTTGCGCTAAAGCGAGCGATAAAGGCTTGAAGCTCTTTAATTTTTTCTTCTTTTTTCTTGTTCGCATCTGACGCCATTTTTTGTGCTAATTGACTTGATTCATACCAGAAATCATAGTTACCAACGTAGACTTGGATTTTACTGAAGTCAAGGTCAGCAATGTGCGTACATACTTTGTTTAAGAAGTGACGGTCATGAGATACAACAATGACTGTGTTTTCAAAATTAATTAAGAACTCTTCTAACCATTGAATTGCTTGAATATCCAAGTTATTCGTAGGCTCATCTAAAAGTAATACATCAGGTTTTCCGAATAAAGCTTGTGCAAGAAGCACTTTTACTTTTTCACTACCCGTTAGTTCAGCCATTTTTTTGGCGTGAAGATCTTCAGAAATACCTAATCCTTTTAAAAGAATAGCTGCTTCTGATTCTGCTTCCCAACCGTTTAATTCAGCAAATTCACCTTCAAGCTCAGCTGCTTTCATTCCGTCTTCATCTGTGAAGTCGGCTTTCATATAAATAGCATCTTTTTCTTGCATTACTTCATAAAGGCGAGCGTGCCCCATAATAACGGTTTTCATAACTTCTTGATCTTCATATTCGAAGTGGTTCTGTTTTAAGACAGCAAGGCGTTCGCCAGGGCCCATATGTACATCACCAGTTTGAGATTCAATTTCACCAGATAAAATTTTTAAAAACGTTGATTTTCCAGCACCGTTTGCGCCGATTAATCCATAACAGTTACCAGGCGTGAATTTAATATTCACATCTTCAAATAACTTTCGGTCGCCAAATCGTAAACTTACATTACTAACTGTAATCATGTATGAGCAGTCCTCCAAATTCAATATCTATAAAATTATACCATTCTTTTTATATAAGAGCGATATGAATACAATATTTCAAACATAAAGTGTAACCGACACTTTAAGCACTCGTCAACCATTTAAGGGATTTTTTGAGCGGTAAAACTTGATTGTTCTAGCATTCACCAAAACATTGAGCGGCAAACCAGCATGTCTAAGCCTTCAGTAGTAAGCTCTTTTTCATTTTTATGATGGATGTTGTATTCCTTTGTATAAGAAACAAAAAGAAGAATAATACTACCTGGTAAATAAAAGAATTTCTACGAAGTAAACACTGATATTTTACGGATGCTTATTTCTAGAATTGCTTTGTTATAGACATAAATAGGGTGATTATCATGTGGGAATTAGTTGTTTCCTATCTTCCAGACGGGCCAGTTTTTATCCAAGCAGTTTTGGTTTTTTTCATCCCGTATATAATCTACAAATTATTAAGCGGGATTCGTAATTCAGAGGAAGAGTGATGAAAGTGAAAAAATGGAGATCAACAGTAAAAAAAATAGGAAACCATGCGAACGAGAAGGAAAACAAACAAGAATTTACACCTCAAAATTCATCTAATCATGTTACGGATCATTTATCTTTAACTCTAAAAGTAGTTAAAAATGAAATTGGTCATAACTCCGACGTTCATTTTCGGGAGTTTATTATAGGGCGCACCGGCATTCAGGCAGCTATTATTTTTGTAGAGGGGCTATCAGATAAAGATCTTATTGAAAAACATATTTTGTCATCATTGATGGCTGATTTTTCAAAAGAATATCAACAGGATCAGCTTTACGTAAAGGAAAGCCTTTCAAAACAGTTTATTAAAAGCCAAGTATTATCAATCAGTGATGTAGAAGAGGTTCATTCCATTAAAGAAGTAACATCAAAAGTCTTAACAGGATCTACGGCTCTTTTAATTGACGGGTTATCACCTGCTTTAATTCTTGGTACAAGCAAAGTGAAAACAAGGACGATTGAAGAGCCCGTATCAGAAGCATTAGTGAGAGGGCCAAGAGTAGGTTTCACAGAATCTTTAAGTGATAATACTTCTTTATTAAGAGGAAGCGGAGATATTGAAAATTTGTCACTGGTGAAATTTCAAGTAGGAAAGCGTTCCAAAAAAGATTTAATTGTTGCTTACATAAAGGAAATTGTTGATCCAAAACTAGTTGAAGAAGTAGAAAAACGAATTAAAAAAATTGACCTTGATAATGTACCGGAGTCAGGATATGTGGAACAACTCATTGAAGATAATTACCTTAGTCCCTTTCCTCAGGTGCAGAATACGGAGCGTCCTGATCGTGTAATTGCTGCTTTGATGGAAGGGAGAGTAGCCATTTTATTAGACGGGACGCCTTTTGCTTTGATTGCTCCCGTTACGTTTAGCATGATGTTACAGTCGCCGGAAGATTATTATGAAAGGTGGATTCCCGGTACATTCATTCGTTTTCTTCGTTATATTGCAGTGGTTCTTTCCCTTTTTACACCGGCTTTGTATATTGCGTTTATTTCATTTCATCCAGGATTAATTCCGACTAAGTTAGCTATTTCTATTATAGGATCAAGATCTGGTGTTCCGTTTCCCGCTCTTATCGAAGCCTTATTTATGGAACTATCGATCGAAATTTTGAGAGAAGCCGGACTCCGATTGCCGAAACCAATTGGTCCAGCAATGGGCATTGTCGGTGGATTAATCATTGGAGAAGCTGCGGTGCAGGCAGGAATCGTTAGCCCTATTTTGGTGATTGTAGTGGCGTTAACTGCCATTTCATCGTTTTCTATTCCGCAATATAGTGTAGGAATCACATTGCGTATTCTTCGTTTTGTAGCCATGCTTTGTGCTGCCATACTTGGATTATATGGCGTCATCTTATTTTTCCTTTTTATGATGAGCCATTTAGTGAAACTAAAAAGTTTCGGCGTACCTTATATGAGTCCAGCTGTTCCTTATCGTTTAAGAGAATGGAAAGATTTGGTAGCCCGTATGCCTCTGATGATGATGAAACGACGTCCAAAGATGATGCACACCAAAGATCCTCTGCGAAAAGGGTAGCTTATGATGAAAGGAAGTGAGCTGTGGGTAATGATCAATTCAAACGATCGTATTACGACACCTCAAGCAACTGTGGTTGTTATCAATTTTATACTTGGAACAGGAATTCTTACCTTGCCCCGGACAGTTGCGGAACAAGTAAAAACACCAGATGTTTGGTTAAGTGTTATTTTAGGCGGAATAATTGCCATGATAGCAGGAGTAATTATGGTGAAATTAAGTCAACGCTTCCCTGAAAAAACCTTTTATCAATACAGCCAAGAAATTGTAGGGAAATGGATAGGCAAGTTATTTAGCTTCTTCATAATTGGTTATTTTTTAGTACTTGGTGGATTTCATGTTCGTTCATTGGCAGAAGTAACAGGATATCTATTGTTGGAAGGAACCCCTAAATGGGCTATTATTATGCCCTTTATGTGGGCAAGTCTCTACCTAATCAGAGGGGGAATAAATCCAATCGCTCGTCTATTTGAGATTATATTACCTATTACAGTTATTCTTTTTTTACTTGTTGCTTTTATGAGTATCAAAATATTTGAAGTAGACAATCTGCGCCCGGTACTAGGTTCAGGTATCACCCCGGTGCTAAAAGGCATAAAAACAACTGCTCTTGCATTCACCGGTCCTGAAATCATGTTAATCATTTTAGCTTTTATGAAAGAACCACACAAAGCAGGAAAAGCTGTACTAGTTGGAATTACTATTCCTTTATTCATTTATGTGATTACTGTTGTAATGGTGATTGGAGCGTTATCGGTTGATGGCGTAGTTACAAGAACATGGCCCACACTTGATTTGATACGAAGTTTTGAGCTGACCGGTTTGATTTTTGAACGATTTGATTCTCTGTTGCTGGTGGTATGGATTATGCAAATGTTTACTTCTTTTACTGTTAACCATTACGCTGCTTCATTAGGACTATCTCAACTTTTCCAAAAGAATATTCATCCATTTATGTATGGCGTGCTTCCCGTTATTTATCTTATTTCCATGATTCCCAAAAACATCAATGATGTATTTAAAGTAGGGGATATGGTTGGCAACGCTGCCTTAGTTTTATTTGGCTTTTTGCCGTTGCTTCTTCTCATTATTTCAAAAGTAAAGGGGAGAAAGTATGAAACAAACCTTTAATCACGTACAGTTTTTATTGGCTTTTCTCTCTGTTTTTTTGCTCGTTCCTTTGACGGGCTGCTGGAGTAGTCATGAAATTGAAGAACGAAGTTTAGGGGTAGGTGTGGCGCTCGATAAGGGGAAGGAGTCCATGATTGAAAAAGAATTTGATGAACAAGGAGGGGGATATGCGAGAAAGAACCTGATTACGTCAACCTATCAACTTATCACCCCACAAGTGGCAAGTTCAACCACTAAACAAGGAGGTCCTCAACAGAAATCTTATGTGAATGTGTCTGAAACAGGAGATTCTGCTTTTCAAATGCTTCGTGAATTATCTTTAAGAAGTGATACTCCTTTAACTAGTCCCCATATGAAAGTGATGGTTATCGGTGAGGCCCTTGCACGCTCGTATAGTTTGGAACAATTAGTGGATCAAAGTCTTCGTGACAATGATTTTAGACCAAGTTGTCTGATGTTTATTAGTAAAGGGAGAGCAAGCGACACACTCGAATCAAAAACAGCAGGAGAGATTCCAGCATTTCGTTTGTCTGCAATGGTAGAAAATGCCTATCGAACAACGAGAATTTTACCTCCTATACCGCTTATTAAACTAGAGAGCAAAATCCAATCACGGTCTAGTTTTCTGTTGCAAAATGTAGTATCAGCAAATGGAGAAATCAAATTTGCGGGTGCAGGTATAATTAAAGGAAAAACAAACAAAATGATTGGTTTTTTGAATGAAGAAGAACTAGATGGTCTGACTTGGATTACAGGTAAAGGAAAAGGTGGCCTAGTAAAAAGCTTTGATAAAAAGACCGGTCAGCTGATTGTATATGAAATAGAGTCTATGAAAAGTCACATTCAACCCCATGTTAAAGGAAATAATATCTCTTTTGATGTACACATTGAATCAGTGGGAAGGCTATCTGAAAGTTGGATGACCTCAGGGAGCTCTTTTAACAATCAATTTTTACAGAACGCGCAAAAAACTTCAGAAAAAAAAGTAAAGCACTTGGTAAGAAACGTATTAGAAAAAATGCAAACAAAATATAAAGTTGATGTTGCAGGTTTCGGAAATCAATTGAGAATTAAGAGGCCCAGAGTATGGATGAGGGTTAAAGACAATTGGGATCAAACATTTAGTGAAGTGCCAATTAATTATGATGTGAAGTTAACGATTAAAGATTATGGAGCATCCGGGTCAAAAAAGTACGCACCCGACTATAACTTTGTTTATCTTTATGTCAAAAATGAAAAAATCCCCCCAAAGAAATACTCATCACATGCTTCGTACGGAGCCCTCAATAAATAATAAATAATAAATAAGAGCTGCCACTTTTGGACAGCTCTTATTTATTATTCAAAAATATAAGCTAATGCTTGAAGAGCCTGTTCTGGCGTTTCGACTACAACTTGGGCTTTGTTTGACAGTTCTTTAAGCGGATGGTGCAGTTTTTCAGGGCGAACCAAAATTAGCGGTTTATCTAAGGCAATGGCTGTTGACGCATCCATTGCGCTGTTCCACTGCTTGTATTTTTCACCAAACAAAGCAATGACCACATCAGATTTTTTAAGGAGCACCTGCGTGCGTAAATTATTAATTTGGGAAGCAGCTTCATCTTTTAAGACAGCGTTAGGCTGTTTTCCTAAAATTTCTTCTCCAATGTTGTCGGAGCGGTCATGGTCTGTCATGGGACCGACAAAGGTAAGGGGAAGGTTTAATTGTTCTGCTTGGTTTTTAATTTCGTCTCGCCAGTTATCGTGAATTTGCCCGGCAAGGTATACGGTTAAGTTCATTATGTAGAAGTCCTCCTCTAACTAAGATTTGTTTTATTTTATCAAATGTAAGCGGATAATACGAATGATTTGAATGGGCTACTTTTCCAAAAATAAGGTTATAGTAGACAAATAGTTAAAAAAGAGAAACAATAGAAGGCGTATTGCTAATTAAAGAAAGGATGTACATGATGACAGAAACAGTGCTACAAGTAGATCATGTCAGTAAAGTAATTGGGAAGAAAACCATTTTGCATGATGTATCCTTATCGGTTGAGCGCGGTGAGATTTTCGGATTGCTTGGTCCAAACGGATCTGGAAAAACAACGCTAATTCGTACCGTAGTAGGACTCATTAAAGAAACAAAGGGGACAATTACCGTCAATGGGTTTCCTTTAAAGGAACAGTTTACATCAGCTATGAAATCAATTGGAGCGATTATTGAAAACCCTGAGTTTTATGATTATCTGACGGGCTATCAAAATTTAAAACACTTTGCTAATATGCATGAAGGAATCACAGCAGAACGCTTGGATGAAGTGATTGCGCTAGTAAAGCTTGAAAACAGCATTCATGCAAAAGTGAAGACGTATTCTCTTGGGATGAGACAGCGTTTAGGAGTAGCTCAAGCTATTTTACATAAGCCTGCATTGCTTTTACTAGACGAACCAACAAATGGTCTAGACCCAGCGGGAATGAGAGAATTTCGTACATATTTACAAACGCTTTGCAGGGAAGAAGGAATTTCAATCTTAATCGCGAGCCACTTATTAAAAGAAGTAGAAGCATTATGTGACCGCGTTGGCATCATTCAAGACGGTGAGTTAAAAGCCGTTCAAGATCTATCTCCAAATCGTCAAGATCAAGGAATGTACGTAGAATTTGAAGTGTCTAATGCGCAAAAAGCAGCGGAACTTTTATCACAAGAATTTGAAGTAACGATGAGATCACATAGTATCGACGTGGCGATCGTAAAAGAACAAATTCCAGCTGTAAATAAAAAATTAGTGGACAGCGATATTTTAGTCTACAGAATTACCCCTGTGTATGAGACGCTTGAAGATTCGTTTATGTCCGTTACGGAAGGAGAGCACCATGATTAAGTTAATTCAAAATGAACACATGAAATGGTTTCACAAAAGAAGTACAAAAATCACGTTTATCACAATCGGCATTTTAACTCTTTGTATGGCTCTTTTAATGAAGAAAGTAGCAAACAGTGCAGGAACAGAAGACAACATCTTGAATTTCCTGTCATTTAGTTCAGGTATGCTGATTCTTGTTCAATTTTTTGCTCTTGCTGTTGGAGGGTCAATGGTTGCAAAAGAGTTTGAATCAGGTACTATTAAGCTTCTTTTAATTCGCCCGGCTAGACGTTCAACGATTTTAGCATCCAAGTACATAACGCTCATTTTAATTAGTTTGTATTACTTGCTGAGCTATTTGCTTTTTTCGTTTGTATGGGGAGCATTGTTCTTTGGATTTGCCAGTCTAGAAGGAGATGCGCAGCTGCTTAAAAACATTACACTTACGTATGACAGTGCGTATATGGAAACGTTTATGATGATGACGTTCGCATTCATGCTGTCGTCTTTATTTAGAAACAGCGCGCTTGCTTCAAGTCTAGCTATTGTCGTAAGTATCGGAGCGAAAGCAGTAACTGGAATAGTATCAGAGTTTGGTTTATGGTGGGGGAAATTTCTACTGTTTGCCAACACAAACTTTGTGCAGTATATGGATGGAATGAAGACGATGTTTGACGGCATGACGATTCCATTTTCAATCTTCATTTTAGTTGCACACTTTGTCTTCTTTATGGGCGTGGCATGGGCAGCGTTTTTGAAACGTGACGTAGCTAACTGATGTGAGAATTTTCGCACTATATATTTTTCTGAAATAGCATTTGACAATTAAATAAAAAGAGATTACAGTAGTGAAAGACTATTTTTAAAACAACTACAAACTTCTTATCAAGAGAGACGGAGGGACTGGCCCTACGATGTCTCGGCAACTGGCTGTACGCAGTGCGGTGCCAAATCCAGCAGACGATGTTTCGTTTGGAAGATGAGAAGGGTAATCTTATGATACAAATAAGAGACCTCTTCTTATCAATAAGAAGAGGTCTTTTTTTATTACGTAAACAAGAGGTGTTAAGAATGGAACAACAAAAAGGAAACGGCTGGGCGCTGTTACCGCTGGGCGTCTTTTTAGTCCTGTTTGTCGGATCAGGAATTATAACGGGAGATTTTTATAAGCTGCCTGTATTAGTAGCCATTATCATTGCAGCCATTGTGGCGCTGGCTATGAACCGCAAAGATTCACTTAATATAAAAGTGGAGCGTTTTGCTAAAGGAGCAGGGCATCCTGATATCATTATTATGGTACTTATTTTTATTTTAGCAGGTGCTTTTTCAGAAGTTGCCAAAGGCATGGGAGCTGTTGATTCAACGGTAAACTTAGCTCTGTCTGTGCTTCCGCAAAGCTTAGTGGTAGTCGGAATCTTTGTTATTGGCGCATTCATTTCAATTTCGATGGGAACGTCAATGGGAACAATCGCTGCGTTAGGGCCTATCGCTGTAGGAATCAGTGAGCAGGCTCATGTATCCATTACATTGGCAATTGCTGCCGTTGTTGGTGGTGCAATGTTTGGAGATAATTTATCTGTAATCTCTGATACAACCATTGCAGCAGTTCGTACGCAAAAAACAAATATGTCAGATAAATTAAAAGTAAACTTTTTTATTGTCCTTCCTGCAGCGATTGTTACGGTGATTTTATTACTTGTCATGACGCTAGGCAATACATCATCAGTGGAAATTAAAGATTTTAGCTGGTTTAAAATCTTGCCTTATGTCGGCGTACTAGTTGCTGCCATATTTGGTGCAAACGTATTAAGCATTTTAACCGGAGGAATTGTGCTAGCCGGCGTAATCGGATTAGCTGACGGAAGCTACACGCTTTCTTCTTTTGCTAAAACTGTAACAGAAGGTATTGGCGGAATGTCGGAATTAATTATTTTATCTCTGTTAATTGGCGGAATGGTTGAGCTCATTCGCTATAACGGCGGTATTCAGTTCTTATTGAACTTATTAACACGACGCATTCAAACGAAAAAAGGCGGAGAATTCAGTATCGCCGGATTGGTAAGTTTAACTAATTTAGCCACGGCTAATAACACCATTTCAATTATTACGGCAGGTCCGTTAGCAAAAGAAATCTCTGATAAGTATTCAATTGATAATCGTAAATCAGCCAGTCTGCTCGACTTGTTTTCGTGCAGCGTTCAAGGGCTTATCCCTTACGGCGCACAAATGCTTCTTGCAGCAGGATTTGCTAAAGTGTCACCGATTGAGATTATTCCATTTACATTCTATCCAATGTTAACAGCGGTTTGCGGGATCATTGCGATTGTAATTGGCTTTCCTCGTTTAAATAAAAAATCAAAATCATCTAAAGAAGCTGCGTAATACCAAACCCTTAAAAAGAATGTTCTTTTTAAGGGTTTTTTACTGTTTGAAAAAATCAGTCGGCTTTTCTTCATCTAACTCCTTCCAAAGCGTCTCATTTTGTTTAAGTGCATAAGCCGCTCCTCCGATTTCAATTCCGCATAATAAAATGAACAATAAAATACCCATGAAATGACCTCCTTACGTAAATGAATAAAAACACGATGGTAACGGGTTTAGCTTATTGCAATTTCACTTTATAATGAGAATAAAGTATGAAACGCGTTTCAGCACAAGAGAAAAAGGTGAAAACATGACAAATATCCGAGATATCGCAAAAAAAGCTGGTGTATCTGTTTCGACCGTGTCACGGGTTTTAAATCATCATCCGTATGTAAAAGAAGAAAAGCGCCGGCTGGTAGAGCAGGTTATTCAAGAACTTAATTACGAACAAAACATTAATGCTGTTCACTTATCAAAAGGGAAAACAAATATGATTGCCGTCGTCTTGCCTTTTATTAATCATCCTTATTTCAGCCTGCTTTTAGAAGGAGTCGCCTCTCAAGCGTTAGAAAAGCAGTATCAGCTTGTTATTTGTCAGACGAACTATGATGTAAAAAAAGAAGAAGAAGCGCTTCATATGCTGAAAACAAAGCAGGTTGATGGAGTCATTATTTGTTCTAGAGCAAGCAGCTGGAGCACGATTGAATATTATCAGCAGTACGGGCCGATAGCCGTGTGCGAAAACGTACAGAATCGTTCTATTCCCTCCGTATACGTTGATCATTACGCAGCTTTTAAGCAGGCGCTCCTGTATTTAAAAGAAAAAGGATATACGGAAATTGGCTATTGCATCGGAAGAATGACGGGGACAAATAGTCAACAGAGGCAACAAGCATACAAAGAATATATAAAAGGAATAAATCAGCCTTATCATTCAGAATGGGTTTTTCAAGGCTGTTTGAACGTGACGGATGGTGAAAAAGTAGTAAAAAAATTGGTGCAGATGAAAAATCGGCCTCAGGCGCTTTTAGTAACAAACGATCAAGTCGCTATCGGAATAAAAGCTCAGTGCGAACAAGCTGGTATGTCAGTTCCAGGAGATTTAGCTATTATTGGTTTTGATAATCATCCGCTTTCTTCATATTTACAAATTACCACGATCGAACTTCCTCTTAAAGAGATGGGAGAAACGCTTTTTACATTAGTCGGAAACAAGGCGACTCAGAAAATTGAGCTCCCTTTTCGGTTTATTGAGCGTAAAAGCGTATGAATTCTTGATGATGCCATGAGGTGTGTTTACCGGATAAAATGAGTAAAAGCGGACATCATACGAGTAAAGAAAGAAGAAAAGGATGATGATCGTGGAGAAAAAAGAATATCAAGTGGGAGATCAAGTATTTGTTATTTACCGAAACCCTCATACGGCGAACGTTGCCAATATTAATCAAGCTGAAATTGTTGAACATCCTGAAAACAAAGGTGAAAAAGCGCTGTTTCTGCATGAGTCTTATCATTTGTTAGCTGAAGATGATGCCGTGTATTCAACGTATGAAGAAGCAGAGAAAATGTATAACAAGATATTTGATTATGAACAATATGATTGACGCAAGGCTCTCCTTAAACAGAGAGTCTTTTTTGGTTGAAAAATAATTACCACGGATAGAGTCTTTTTATTTTTCAAACGCTATTAGTATTAGAAAAAAGGAAGTGTACATGATGATAAAACCTTTTGTACCTCAATTAGTATACATTGAGCCAGGGGCAATGGAGTACCCGCTTGGTGTTCAATTAAAAGAAAAGTTTGAGAAGATGGGAATTGAGATTCGTCAAACAACTTCTCATAATCAAGTGCGTAATATACCGGGAAAAAATGATTTGCAAAAATACCGCAATGCCAAGTCCACTTTAGTAGTTGGCGTGCGTAAAACCTTGAAATTTGATACATCTAAACCGTCAGCTGAATATGCAATACCGTTTGCAACAGGGTGTATGGGGCACTGTCACTATTGTTATTTGCAGACAACAATGGGAAGCAAACCATATATTCGCACGTACGTGAATGTTGAAGAAATATTAGGTCAAGCAGAGCAATATATGCAGGAAAGAGCCCCTCAAATAACACGATTTGAAGCGGCTTGTACATCTGATATCGTAGGAATTGACCATTTAACACATTCATTAAAGCACGCGATTGAATATTTTGGGGAAAGTGAACTAGGTCAACTGCGCTTCGTGACTAAGTTTCATCACGTGGATCACTTATTGGATGCTAAGCATAATGGCCGCACGCGCTTTCGCTTTAGCATAAATGCGGATTATGTCATTAAAAATTTTGAACCTGGTACATCTCCTCTCGATTACCGGATTGAAGCTGCTAATAAAGTCGCAAAAGCCGGATATCCACTTGGCTTTATTGTTGCTCCTATTTATATTCATGAAGGATGGCAGGAAGGGTATCGTCAGTTGTTTGAAAAGCTTGATGCTTCTATACCTGAAGAGTCAAGAGATGATATTACATTCGAAATGATTCAGCATCGCTTTACCAAGCCAGCCAAACGGGTGATTGAGAAAAACTATCCGAAAACAAAGCTTGAAATGAATGAAGAAGAGCGCCGCTACAAATGGGGGCGTTACGGAATTGGAAAGTATGTATACGCAAAAGATGAAGAACAAGAATTAAGAGAGACGTTGGAATATTACATTGATCAGTATTTTCCAAATGCGAAAATCGAGTATTTTACGTAATTATTCTACAGTAATTGAAAAGTTATTTTGACATCTTAGTCGAGATAGCTTTTCACTTTTTAATGTAAAAAATAAATTGGTTGCTAATAAGCTGAAAAAAGAGGTTATTTGTATCTCTTGTCGTATTACATACATAAGGGAGGTGACTGAGATGTTAAAAAATGAAGAGTTTGCGCTAACAAAAGAATTAACAAAAGAACAGCAAGAAGCTGCACGAAATTTTATTCAAGTGTTGTTCCAAGAAGATTTATCTGAATTTTGGAACATATTATGTGATATCGATAAGTCTCGTATTTACGGCTTGTATGAAGCAAATCACTATTACGATTCGGATGTTGAACTACATGGGTTCGTACAAGAAATTAGAGATAATGTAAGAGCTGTTTATGCGCCTCTTCAAGGGCAAGGAGGTATTTCGACGAAGGTTCGATATACAAACGAAGGAAAGATGTATGTATACATATTAGGAAGTGGCGAAAACCCGAAGGTATATCCTGTTGGATTAATGCCTGAGACCTACATTGAAGAAGAACGTTTTTCTCAGCGTCTTCAAATTAGCATTTATAACGATGAGTTTCGAAACGTTGCGCTGTAAACCATATATAAATGGAAAAATGAAGAATAGTAAAATTAATTTGTTAAAATAGCAATATTTGGGGTATGTAATAGGTATAACATTAAAAAGGAGTGAAAGAAATGCATTATTATCGTATTTCAGAGGGAGACCATGAAGAGTATTGTGAAACGATTCTACTTCATGAAAAAAAGTTTTGCAAAGAAACGTTTCAATCTATGGTGCGAGAAGCAATGAACAATAAGCCCGGTAAAATTGATCGTGTAGATATTGTTAAATATTTAATTGGTCACCATAGTTTTCAAGTAGCCCACATCGAAGCGGGATTTCATAGTACATACAGCGAGAAAGTGACATAAAAAAATGCGGTACATCCTATACAACGAACTTTTCGTTTGAAAAGGGCGCTGTATTTTTTTTTGTTAAAAATAGAATGTTTCTAAGTGAAATTCCTTTTAATGGTATAATAGTTAATTGGTGTAAGGTATACATATAAAAATCACAAATACTTTAAAGAGAAAGGGTGAGGAAATATGGAAAAAGAAAGAATAGAAGAGCTTGAACGAAAAATAAGCAGTTTAGAAGAAGACGTAGCCAAGCTAAAGTCGCTCGTATATAAAACAAATTCTCCAAGACCAGCAGTTCATGCTCCTCCCAAGCAGCGCCAGGAGGCTGCTAAACGTCCTGCTCAAACAGTAGCTAAAAGCTCACAGGCAATAGAAGAGCCTGTTGATTGGGAAAAAGTTCTTTTTCAAACATGGCTGCCGAGAATTTTTATTTTTGTGTTTATTATTGGCGTGCTATGGGGATTTAAAGCAGCCTCTGACTATGGGTTAATGAATGAAAAAGCAAAAGTTGTTCTCGGCTTTGTGGTTTCGATAGGTTTTGCTGTGACAGGTCATTTTCAAATTAAAAAGAGCAGGCTGGTGCTCGGGCAAGTACTTGTAGGAGGAGCTATTCCTATTCTCATGTTAACGACGTTTGCCATGCATAGCCTATACCATTTAGCAGGACCAATGCTGGCTTTTATGCTAAATGCGACTTGGATCATCTTAGGAATTGCAGCAACAGTCTTTTATCGTTCGCAGGCATTGGGGATTATTAGCGCTGTGGGAGGCGTACTAGTTCCGTTTCTAATTGAAAGTAATTCGCCTAATGCGCTTGTTTTCATCGGCTATGAAACCCTTCTGTATATAGCCTTTTTATATGTGGCAGTCAAACAAAAATATTCTATTTTATATGTGCTTTCGGCTATACTATTAAATCTTACGCTACTCATTTATTACTCGTTTGTTGGTGATAATGGTGTAAAAGAGTTATTAGGTATGGCGATTCTTATTCAGCATTTATGCTTACTTTCTAGCTTTTTTCTATCAAAGTCCGTACTGCAAATATATGCGTTTACCCTTTTATCGAGTTTAGCAGTTACGTACGGCTGGCTGCTCGCCGTTTTCAACGATGGCACGACTACACTGGTGCTGCTTGCGTTAGTTATTATTTACGCATTAGGTGCTTACGCAGCAAGAAGTTCTAAAGAGAAATTTGAATTTTTTATTACCTATTTAATTGTTGCAGTAGCGTTTTTTATTCATCAGCTCGTCGATTTAAGAGAAGGAGTGATTTTATATGTCATTCAAGGGCTGGCTGTTTACTATATAGCCATGACGTATAAAAATCTTCTTCATCAACTGTTTTCTTATACGATTTATATACTGAGCGCCACGTATATCTTAGTTACACCAATCGAAGAAGTGCTGTCTCTTCCTACATTAAATTGGCTTGTTGTGTTAGTGTCTATTCTAGTATTTATATGGATCAGCATTCAAAAAACAGAAAAAGATGAGCATGATACCTTCAAAATTGGAGGAAGTATTGTTTTTTCTATTCTTTCTTTAATTTTTGCAACGCAAGTGACGGTCGCTGGAACCACTGATCTTTCCGCTAATATACAAACGCTTATTATGACGGCCGTTTGGCTAGTGCTGTCCATTGCCGCATTCGTGATAGGATCACTTAAAACGTTTAAAACAGCAACGTATGTCGGCGTGGGCATTTTGTTCTTAACACTTTTTAAACTCGTTTTATATGATTTACCGTTTATCCCAATGGCTATACGGGCCTTGTTATTTATCGTCTTAGGAGCTATCGGCTTAATTATTTCGCGCCTATTTTATAAAAAGAAGTAGCCAGAAGCTGAAGAGAAATTCTTCAGCTTTATTTATTATAATAGTATTATGTAAACTTAACCTTGAAGTCGTACAAAAAGTATACAATCATGTATAATGGAACAAGTGAATTGGAGGTATACATAAAATGAAATCACTTGTATTAGCAGAAAAGCCAAGTGTAGCACGTGATCTTGCGCGCGTACTTGGCAGCACACAAACAAAAAAAGGGTATATTGAAGGGCCAAAGTATGTCGTAACATGGGCACTTGGTCATTTAGTTGAATTACAAACACCAGAGGATTATGATAACCAATATAAAACATGGCGATTAGAAGATCTGCCAATCATGCCTGAGAAAATGAAATTGAAAGTAATTCGTAAAGTGAGCTCTCAGTTTCGCACAGTATCCGATCTAGCAAAAAGAAAGGATATTGGAGAGTTAATTATTGCGACTGATGCAGGGCGTGAAGGAGAACTTGTAGCGCGCTGGATTATGGAAAAAGTACGCTGGAACAAGCCGTTTAAACGCCTTTGGATTTCGTCTCAAACGGATAAAGCAATTCGTGATGGGTTTAAACAGTTAAAGCCAGGAAAAGAGTTTAACCGCTTGTATGACTCAGCGGTTTGCCGTTCAGAAGCTGATTGGCTTATCGGTTTAAACGTAACGAGAGCGTTAACGACTAAATACGAAGAACCATTGTCGGCAGGAAGGGTCCAAACACCGACGCTTGCGATGATAATTGAGCGTGAACAAGTGATTAACACATTCAAACCTAGTGAATATTGGACGCTTACAGCTCAGTTTTCATCTTTTGAAGCAGCTTGGCAAAAGGGCAATGAAAAGCGCATTTTTGATGAAAAACGCGCAAAAGAGCTGCACTCAAAATTATCAGGCGAGGCAGTTGTAAAAACAATTAAGCGCAAAATGCATAAAGAAGCGCAGCCGCTTCCTTATGACTTAAACGAACTGCAGCGAGATGCTAACAAACGCTTTAATTTCTCTGCTAAGAAGACATTGAATGTACTTCAAAAGCTATATGAACAGCATAAGTTAGTCACGTATCCACGTACAGATTCCCGTTATTTAACAACAGATATGGTTTCTACTATGAAAGAGCGTTTGGAAAGCATCTCTGCTGTATATAAAGAAGAGGTTCGTCCAATTTTAAGAAATGCACAGCTGCCAAAGCGAGTGGTTAATAATGAAAAAGTAAGTGATCACCATGCTATTATCGTGACGGATCAGCCTGTGTTTTTACAGGATCTATCAGCTGATGAACGAAAGCTGTATGACTTAATTGCAAAGCGATTTATTTCATTATTTTATCCTGCATATGAGTATGAAGTGGTTAAAGCAGAGCTTGAAGTAAACGGGGAACAGTTAGTAGCAAGCGGAAAGCAAGTCGTGAATGCAGGCTTCAAAAAAGTTTCTGGTGGAGACTCAGAAGCAACGGTGAAGCTGCCTGATATGAAAGAAGGCAGCAAGCCGCTCATTCAGAATGTGACGATGAAAAGTGCATTTACAGAGCCGCCGCAGCGCTATACAGAAGCAGATCTTCTTGGACAAATGGAAAAACATAATTTAGGCACGCCGGCAACACGTGCAGATATTATTGAAAAGCTTCTGCAAAACGAATCCATTGATCGCCAAAACAATCGTCTGCATGCAACCAAAAAAGGGAAGCAGCTGATTGACCTAGTAGCAGACGAGTTAAAGTCTCCTGAGCTTACGGCTAAATGGGAACGTGACTTAGAAGCAATTGCTAAAGGAAAAGGAAATGCAAAAGAGTTTTTAACGAATATTCGCGAACAAACAGAAAAGCTTGTCAAGCAAGTGAAAACAAGTAATCAAACGTACAAACCTCATAATTTAACGGGCTCCAAATGCCCGGAATGCGGTTCTTTCTTAAAAGAAAAGAAAACAAAGCAAGGAAGAGTGCTTGTTTGTTCAAGCCTTGAGTGCAGCTATAGACGCGCAAAAGACCCTAAATTATCGAACCGACGCTGTCCGCAGTGTCATAAACGAATGGAAATTCATTCAGGAAAAGCTGGGACGTACTTCCAGTGTCGTTCATGTCAAGTAGTGGAAAAAGCTGAGGACAAAAAGAAAAAGATTTCAAAGCGAGAAGAACGAAAGCTTCTTAACAAATACAACGATGACGGAGCGTTTGGTTCAAGCTTGGGGGATGCTTTAAAACAAGCTCTTCAAGATAAAAAAGATAATTAACGTAGAAAAGTGCGATACCATGGTATCGCACTTTTTTAGTATAATATGGATTAAGTGATGAGTAAGCAAGGTGGCGTGGAACAATGAAAAGAAAAAGCAGTGGAATGAATCGGTTAATCGCGTTCTTTATAGTAGGAACGATGGTACTAATCATTTTAGCTATCTTAATGGGAAGCTACTTTTTGGTTTTATAGGCTTCCTTAGAGTAATGGGAGTGAAATATGAGTCCTACTGGGCCCTATGTTTATTTTTGTATTTGGCTCTATCACAGAGCTTTTTTCAAAGGCACTCACTTTTTTAATGAAGAATGCCAGACTGAATAAAGTACTATTTGTAACATCTGCAGCTTTTATAGATATATTTTTTACTTTTCTATCAGTTTATATAGCAGACTTGCTTGTAAGCGGAATCCGTGTAACTATTTTAGCAATGGCTCTTTTATCGATCTTATTTTTTTGATGGAGAGTGCATTGGATAGTGAATTTCTACGTAAAAAAACAAGCTGATGAAGTTTCTCATCAGCAGCACATCAGCAAGAAAAGCGCATCATATCAAGCTTCAACGCTATTTAAAGAACCCTGTAGCATATTTTTTTAAAAAAGTATGTGATTTTTTTCACATATCTCTTGAAAAAGGACAAACATGTTTGTATAATAAGAATTGTAAAAGACATGTGAAACATTTCACAATATATGTGAAAAACTTCACAAATTATTTTTTCTATAATCCTAAGGGGGATATCATCTATGAAAATTGCAGTAGTAGGGTGTACACATGCAGGAACAGCAGCAGTAAAAAATATGGCAGAACTTTATCCAGAAGCTAAAATTACAGTTTATGAGCGAAATGATAATGTTTCATTTTTGTCTTGTGGAATTGCGCTCTATGTAGGCGGGGTCGTAAAAGATGCAAATGGCTTATTTTACTCTTCACCGTCTGAATTGCAAGAGATGGGTGTAAATATGAAAATGAAACATGAAGTTACGAATATTGATACAGAAGACAAAAAAATAGCAGTGCGAAATTTAGAAACAAACGAAGAATTTGAAGATACATTTGATAAATTAGTGATGACAACTGGATCATGGCCGATTATTCCAAACCTTGAAGGCATCTATTTAAATAATGTTGTGCTTTGTAAAAACTATCAGCATGCCAATCATATCATTGAAAAAGCAAAACAAGCGAAGAAAATAGCCGTAATTGGTGCGGGTTATATTGGTGCAGAATTAGTAGAAGCCTTCGAAGTGTATGGAAAAGAAGTCACGTTTATTGATAGTGCGGATCGCATTTTAAATAAATATCTTGATCCAGAATTTACGAACCTAATGGAAACTGAGTTTGAAAATCGCGGAGTCACATTAGCATTAAACCAAGCAGTCACTAAATTTGCAGGCAGTGAGGGATCTGTTGAAAAAGTAGTGACAACTGAAGGCGAATACGAAGCGGATCTTGTGATTTTGTGTGTTGGCTTCCGTCCAAATACAGATTTAGTAAAAGGACAGGTCGACATGCTTCCAAATGGCGCAATTGTGGTTGATGAATATATGCAAACAAGCAAAAAAGATATATTTGCTGCCGGAGATAGCTGTGCGATTTACTACAATCCGATTAAGAAACATGCCTATATTCCGCTTGCTACAAATGCGGTTAGAATGGGAACATTAGTAGCTCAAAATCTTGTTAAGCCGACGATTAAGTATATGGGAACACAAGGAACATCAGGGTTGCATATTTATGATTACAATGTTGCATCTACCGGCATAACAGAAACAGCCGCTTCTCTTTTTGATATGAATGTGAAAAGTATCACAATATCAGAAAATAACCGACCAGAATTCATGCCAACGTACGAAAATATTACGTTAAAAGTAGTATATGAAGAAGAAACGAGACGAATTGTAGGAGCACAGGTTATTTCTAAAATTGATGCCACTCAAGCAATCAATACATTGTCTGTATGCGTACAGCAAGAAATGACGATCGATGAGCTTGGCTTTATGGACTTTTTCTTTCAACCCCACTTTAATAAGCCTTGGCATTTCTTAAACCAAGCAGGCCTTCAAGCGCTTCAAGCATAAAAAAGCAGGTGACTACCTGCTTTTTTTATGTGGATTTTATTATCTTTTTTATTTTTATTTTAGCAGGTCTAAAGCGGATCCATCCTATGATAAGAAGAATAAAAGGATATAAAGCTCCTACGAAAAAACTATAGGGGATTCACGTTTTTGTATCCAAACTCTTTTGATAAGAAACGCTTGGATACACAATAAGGGAAAGTGCAATCATAATGAGTGCCACTGGAAAAGAAAATAGCTTGTAGTCCTTTATATGAAATACATTAGCAAACCCCAAAAGAGTAGCGTAAAAGTAAATGCAAAGCTTAAAAAAGAGAGTAATAAACCACAAAATGGCAATGACTACTTCAATTCCTTGAAGAAAGTTTCCTACATAGTAAAGAACTTGACTGCTGATAAATAAATTAGATCACACAAAAACAGCAGACACAATCTTTCCAAACAGTTTGCCTAAAATTTTTTCGTTCATTTCCATCAGTGTAAGCGTGGGAAACATTTTTCCTAGTGAGGTAAAAAGCAAAACTAAGCCAATTCCTGATGCTACTCCGAAGAGTGCTGCAATCCAGGCATCTTGATGAGCATCAGCTGTAATAGCGGCAGGTACAACAATAATTGTGCTTCCGATGCTATATAAAGTTACTAATTTGCGAAACTGCGCAGCTGAAATATTGATTTCATTAAGCAAAATGAGCACATCCTTTTGCCATATACACGAATTAAGTGATCCAACGGAATAATAAGTGACTTAAAGGTTGAAACATTACTTCTACCCAATCAGAAGGGTTCGGTAGAGGCAGCCGAAAGATTTTTGCAAAAGCGATTATGATGCTGATTGTTATGAACACAATAAAAATGTTCCGTTCCTTTTTATGAGAGTGTTGAGGTAATCTTTTTATTTCCATCCATATAATCCCTGCACAAATGATCAAAAAGGAAAGAAACAAGTGCATGCAGTCAACCCCGATACATTTTTTCGTTCAGATAAACTATTCGTATGATGTCCGCTAAAGAAAGTGATTATACATTTCTGTAAAATATAGAAAGTATTTCAGAAGATAGAAGATATTTTTTAGAGCTCTTAAATGATTGAGGGGGTTTGTTATGAGGAATATTCATACAGCTTTAACCTATTGAAACGCCGTATGAATAAGTAGAAAAATGCCACACTAAAGAGTGAAAAAATGAAAAGGAGCACTATGATGAAAAAATTCCCATACAATAAAGATAAACAACAATCGTTTCAAGCAGCACAGCAAGGGCATAAAGAAGCAGTAGATGCATATGAACAGGCAAATGAAGCTAAAAATGATGCATCGTATGGACATGAAGCGAAGCAAGCGATAGGTGAAGTAAATGAAGCCTCTCAGCAAATCGAGAACGCGCTTGAAAATGCTTCTGAAACACAGCGTCAGCGTTTAAGCGAGTTTCAGCAAGATATAAAAGATATGGAAAACGATCTTAATCAATAAAAGAGCCGCTCTTTTACTTAGAGCAGGTTCACAGTAGGGTATAAATTAAATTGCAAAAGCAGAAGATAATGAACTTCTGCTTTTTTTATTGGTAGTGTAAACGTAGGTTTCATTTATATAATTACTTCTAGCTGTCGTTTGGAGGGAAAGACGAAGTCTTGCACGTAAATCAACAGTGGTGTAACAAATAATCCATCATTTCATTCTTATTTTAAAAGGTATAGAAGTTAAAAAAGTAAGAATCCTAATAAAAAGAAACGATAAGAATGGAAAGGGATTGTGACAGGAAACATGCTAATAAATATAATAATAATGATTGCCGTATTGTACTTCATATATATATTCGTAACTGCAGTGGTACTGTTTTATGTCCCTTTGCACCAGGGAAAAGACTTAAAAGTAATGAATACTGAGAATTTTTACGGAAAGAAAGAATCCACAGATCGCGTTATGCTTTTGGAAAACGGTTATTTTTCAGGGCTTGTTCGGATGCAGATGATTCAAGAAGCGAGGCATACAATCGATATTGCGTACTTTTCCATAGGTAAAGGTCGTTCTTCGGATTTACTTATGGGCGCTTTATTCGAAGCTGCGGACCGAGGTATACGTATTCGAGTGCTGTTAGACGGGATCTCTCACGGGTTAAAAGGCAAGAGGAAAAATGTTCTTTATGCTCTAGCTTCCCATCATAATATTGAATTAAAGTACTATGAACCCTTTACTATGTTTAAACCTTGGACATGGCATAATCGTCTTCACGATAAAATAATAGTAGTCGATGGCCAATTAGGTATTAGTGGAGGACGAAATATTGGAGATAAATACTTGGCCAGTCAACCAAATAAAAATTTTGTTTATGACCGTGATGTGCTAATTTATAACACAAAGCAAGAAAGTAATAGTGTCATTCTCTCAATGGAGAAGTATGTAGAGAAATTATGGAACCACCCGTATACACGCAAAGCTTTTCCAAAGCTCAAGAAGACTAAAGAATTTCGTGGCCTTTCAGGAAAGAAATTGTTAATAGATCAATACGAAGAGGCCAAAAGAGCAAGCGAACCTTTTGTCCATCCTTATATTGTATGGAGAGAATCAACCATGCCTACAAGAAAGGTTTCTTTTATTACAAATCCTATTCAACGAATGAATAAAAGCCCTTTTATATGGAAAACATTTATTAAGCTTTCCCAACAA
>ENA-ORXC01000143-ORXC01000143.1-marine-metagenome-genome-assembly--contig:-NODE-143-length-69855-cov-6.399453_pt1 | contig 69855 bp, 77 predicted proteins | sample MGYA00237865_ERZ511478 | MGnify/ENA metagenome assembly ERZ511478
GGCATAGCCAAGTGGTAAGGCAGAGGTCTGCAAAACCTTTATCACCGGTTCAAATCCGGTTGCCGCCTCCAGGTTATTATGCGGGAGTAGTTCAACTTTTAGAACACATTCCTTCCCGGAATGAGATATAGGTGCAAATCCTATCTTCCGCTCCAATTTTAGATTTGCGGGAGTAGTTCAACTCTCAGAACACATTCCTTCCCGGAATGAGATATAGGTGTAAATCCTATCTTCCGCTCCATTATTTACTTCCATTGGGAAGTTTTTTGTTTATATATTGAGCCGGTGTGGCGGAATTGGCAGACGCGCGGGACTCAAAATCCCGTTCCTTTATTGGAGTGTCGGTTCGATCCCGACCACCGGTATAAATTTAAATTTTTTTAGAGTGAAAACATTGTAAGTTTAATGTTTTCACTTTTTTTATTTTTTAAGAGCTAATTGTTATTTATCATTTGATAGTCTCTAAAATTTTATAAATAAGTAAGTTACTAATAATTGTGTCCAAATTCTTATAAAAAATATTTAAATAAATAAGTATAATATTTAATAAAATGCAAACAGATAGGGTTTTTATTTTAACATTTAGGCATTTAATCACATATTTTTTCAGTTTATATATATAATTTAATTATAACAGCTGTTATTAAAAAATAATTTTTATAATTTTTGGAGGTTATCATATGAAAAAGAGATTTTTATCTATATGTACAATGACAATTGCAGCGTTAGCAGCTACTACAATGGTAAATACTTCTTATGCAAAAACCGATACACAAAGCCATAATCATTCCTCACTTGGTACAGAAAACAAAAATGTTTTAGATATTAATAGTTCGAGCCATAATATTAAACCAAGTCAAAATAAAAGTTACCCAAGTGTAATATTGCCTAATAATAATAGACATCAAATTTTTAATACTACACAAGGTCATTATGATGCTGTTAGTTTTATTTATATACCAATAGATGGTGGATATATGAGTGGTTCAGGTGTTGTTGTAGGTGAAAATGAAATATTAACTAATAAACACGTCGTTAATGGAGCTAAGGGTAATCCAAGAAATATTAGTGTCCATCCTTCAGCTAAAAATGAAAATGACTATCCTAATGGCAAATTTGTGGGTCAAGAAATCATACCGTATCCTGGTAATAGTGATTTAGCAATCTTAAGAGTGTCACCGAACGAACATAATCAACATATTGGGCAAGTAGTTAAACCTGCAACTATAAGTAGCAATACAGATACTAGAATTAATGAAAACATCACTGTTACTGGTTACCCTGGTGACAAACCGTTAGCCACAATGTGGGAAAGTGTAGGTAAGGTTGTCTATATTGGTGGCGAGGAATTAAGATATGACCTAAGTACTGTAGGTGGAAACTCTGGATCTCCAGTATTTAATGGTAAAAATCAAGTTATTGGAATACATTATGGTGGCGTAGATAATAAATACAATAGCAGTGTTTATATAAATGATTTGGTTCAGCAATTCCTAAGAAACAATATACCTGATATAAATATTCAATAATTAAATTTAGTTTTTATAATATATATAGTGTATGCATCCATTGGTTAAATGTACAATTTAACCTTGGATGCTTTTTTTATCTAATAAGTAAATGTTAAATATTATCCGTATATAAGTATAATTGCTCACTTTTCTTTAATTATTGACATGAAATTTGATATTAAATGATTGTTTATATTTCGTTTCTATAATACGATTAATTTAATGTTTTAAATGGAGGTTTAACATGAGTCATTCGCAAATCAATGGAAAGCGATTTTTTAACAACATTTTGAATGCAGTAGGTGCAGGTGTAGTTATTGCATTATTACCTAATGCCTTATTAGGTGAATTATTAAAATTCTTTAAAGAAGGTAATCATGTACTAGAAACGATTTTTCAGCTAGTAACAATCATACAATCTTTTATGGCTTTTATTATAGGAGTTCTTGCTGCGCACCAATTTAAATTTAAAGGTACAGGTGCTGCAATAATTGGTATTTCAGCAATGCTAGGTTCTGGAGCAGTACACTATAATGGACAAACAATTGAATTAAAAGGAATTGGAGATATTATAAATGTAATTTTAGTAGTTATATTAGCTTGTTTCATTTATATGTTTTTAGAAGGTAAATTAGGTTCCTTAGAAATGATTATTTTACCCGTTTTAGTTCCTGTAATTAGTGGATTAATAGGGTTATTAACATTACCTTACGTTCAAGTCATTACGCAGTCACTAGGAAAATTAGTAAACAGGTTCACAGAATTAAATCCATTATTAATGTCTATATTAATTTGTGTAACATTTTCTTTATTAATGGTAACTCCAATCTCGTTAGTTGCTATAGCAACAGCAATTAATCTTACTGGTTTAGGAAGTGGTGCTGCAAATATGGGAATAGTTGCAGCTTGTGTAACCTTTTTATTTGGATCTTTAAGAGTTAATTCTCTAGGAGTTAACGTGGTATTACTCATAGGTGCTGCTAAAATGATGATTCCTGTTTACTTAAAGCATTTAATTATAGCTATTCCATTGACAATTAATGGAGTCATATGTGGTATAGTTGCATATATTTTAAAAATTAAAGGGACTGCACTATCTGCTGGTTTTGGTTATACTGGACTGGTTGGTCCCATCAATGCATTAAACCGTATGTCGGGAAATCCATCTATGAATATTATTTTATTAGCTATTGGATATTTCGTTATACCATTTGTATGTGCCTTTATTGTACATAAAATTTGTAAAAAAGTATTAAGTACTTACAGTGATGAGATTTATAAATTTGAAATCTCAAAAGATTAATTTTAATTATTATATTAGGAATTAGTGTATGATATATAACAAACTCTTTGCTTTTTCTTAAGTTATAAGCTGAAATTTGAATAACTTAATGAACATATTTATTAAGTTTAGATAGCATAGAATACCCGAGATACTCAATGTCTCGGGTATTTTTTTATACAATATTTGGAAATCTAATTGCGCACTTATGAGTATTTATGTATAATAATGTATAATTATTAAAAAAGGAGGTTAAAAACAATGAAGTGTTTGTTCAAAATGTTATCAATCATAATATTAATGTTAAGTACTTTCACGTTATTTATCAGTCCGAGTACATATGCAAATGAAGATGAAAATTGGACTAAAATTAAAAATCGAGGAGAACTAAGAGTTGGATTATCAGCTGATTATGCACCTTTAGAATTTGAAAAGACGATACATGGTAAAACTGAATATGCAGGTGTAGATATAGAATTAGCTAAAAAAATTGCGAAAGATAATCATTTAAAGTTAAAAATTGTAAACATGCAATTTGATAGCTTATTAGGTGCACTTAAGACCGGTAAAATCGATATTATCATATCCGGTATGACGACAACTCCCGAACGAAAAAAAGAAGTGGATTTTACAAAACCTTACATGATTACAAACAATGTGATGATGATTAAAAAAGATGAAGCAAAACGTTATCAAAATATCAAAGATTTTGAAGGCAAAAACATAGCTGCACAAAAAGGAACAGATCAAGAAAAAATTGCACAAACTGAGATTGAAGATAGTAAAATTTCTTCGCTCAATAGATTACCTGAGGCTATATTATCTTTAAAAAGTGGAAAAGTAGCGGGTGTAGTTGTTGAAAAACCAGTAGGTGAGGCCTATTTAAAACAAAATTCTGAACTAACATTTTCAAAGACTAAATTTAATGAAGAAAAGAAACAAACATGTATAGCTGTTCCTACGAACTCTCCTGTACTTTTAGATAAGTTAAATCAAACAATTGATAATGTAAAAGAAAAAAATTTAATTGATCAATACATGACAAAAGCAGCCGAAGATATGCAAGATGATGGAAATTTTATTTCTAAATATGGCAGTTTTTTTATTAAAGGAATTAAAAATACTATTTTGATTTCATTAGTAGGTGTGGTATTGGGGTCTATTTTAGGCTCTTTTATAGCTTTATTAAAATTAAGTAAAATTAGACCATTACAATGGATAGCAGGTATATACATAGAATTTTTAAGAGGTACTCCAATGCTTGTGCAAGTGTTCATTGTATTTTTTGGGACTACTGCAGCTTTGGGGTTAGATATTTCAGCTTTAATTTGTGGTACTATTGCGCTTGTTATAAATTCTTCAGCCTACATTGCTGAGATTTTTAGAGCTGGTATTAATGCTGTAGATAAAGGACAAACTGAAGCTGCTAGAAGTTTAGGAATGAATTATAGACAGACTATGCAATCAGTAGTTATGCCACAGGCAATTAAGAAAATTTTACCTGCTTTAGGTAATGAATTTGTAACCTTGATTAAAGAATCGTCTATAGTTTCCACAATTGGAGTGAGTGAAATCATGTTTAATGCACAAGTTGTACAAGGAATATCTTTTGATCCATTCACACCATTGTTAGTTGCAGCATTACTATATTTCTTACTTACATTTGCACTTACACGTGTTATGAATTTTATTGAAGGGAGAATGAGTGCCAGTGATTAATATTAAAAATTTAAATAAAAAATTTGGAGCAAATGAAGTATTGAGAGATATTAATCTTACTGTTGATAAGGGTGAAGTGGTTGCAATAATTGGACCATCTGGAAGTGGTAAAAGTACTTTACTCCGTTGTATGAATTTGTTAGATGTACCTTCAAAAGGTAAAGTTATATTTGAAGATAATGAATTAACCCAACATAATGTTCAATTAGATAATTTACGACAAAAAATGGGTATGGTATTTCAAAATTTTAATTTATTTCCTCATAAAAAGGTCATTGAAAATGTAATGTTAGCACCACTTTTATTACATAAAGATAGTAAAGATCAATTAAAAGAGAAAGCTTTATATTTACTTGAAAAAGTGGGGCTTAAAGATAAAGCAGATTCATATCCTAATCAACTGTCTGGAGGTCAAAAACAAAGAGTTGCTATTGCAAGAGCTTTGGCAATGGAACCTGATGTTATGTTATTTGATGAACCAACATCTGCACTTGATCCTGAAGTAGTAGGGGATGTTTTAAAAGTAATGAGACAATTAGCGAATGAAGGTATGACAATGGTGATTGTCACGCATGAGATGAACTTTGCTAAAGAAATAAGTGATAAAGTGGTATTTATGGCCGATGGTGTTGTGGTTGAATCTGGTACACCACAAAACATATTTGAAAATCCTCAACACAGTCGAACTCAAAATTTTTTATCACGAGTGTTATAAAATTTATATTTTCTTATGATAAAAGTTAAAGTTTACTATTCTCAGTTAGCGAATTTGTTATAGTGACATCATTTTAAACTTTTAAAAGAGAAATAGTATATCGTAAAAATACTTATAGAAGTTTGGAAACAAATCCTTTTCTTAAGATTGAATTGATAAATAGTGTTAAAGTTATCTAAAACATGCATTTTTAAATCTAAATATCGATAAACTACACAATTTTGAAAGCCTATGATAATGATTTATATCATAGGCTATAATTTTTAATCATTACAACATTATGCCAACTCTGATACATAATCTTATGTTAGAATAGCATATGTAATTTTAAAAAGGTGGCAAAGCTTATGAACAATAAACTAAAAAAAGAAATTATAGACTTTGCTCATTCTATAGGCATTGATAGTATTGGATTTACAACTGCAGATCCTTTTGATGAATTGAAACAAAAATTAGAGGAATATCATGCAAAGGGGTATGCATCGGGTTTTGAGGAATCAAATATATCATTACGTACAGAACCTAAACTAAGTTTACCTAGCGCACGTTCTATCATCGCAATAGCTGTGGGTTATCCTAATAAACTTAAAGGTGCACCAAAAAGTGTTAAAGGTGATCGTCGAGGCATGTTTGCTAGGGCATCATGGGGCCAAGATTATCACAGCATTATGCGTAAGAGACTTGATAAATTAGCTGATTTCATCAAAGAAAAAGTACCTGATGTCGAAATCCAATCTATGGTGGATACTGGTGTATTGTCAGATAGAGCAGTAGCAGAAAGAGCTGGGTTAGGATTCACGGGTAGGAATGGATTTGTGATTTCTCCGGAATTAGGGACTTGGTCTTACCTAGGTGAAATGTTAGTAAGTATACCGTTTGAACCTGATGATCCATTATTAGATAGTTGTGGTGACTGTACAATTTGTGTTGATCGCTGCCCAACAGGTGCACTTGTTGGAAATGGCCAGTTAAATAGTCAAAAATGTATTAGTTTTTTAACTCAAACTAAAGGTTATCTTCAAGATGAATATCGATATAAAATTGGAAATAGATTATATGGGTGTGATACGTGTCAACAAGTTTGTCCTAAAAATCGTGGTATCAATACTCAGCATGATGATATTGTCTTGGAACCGGAAATTTTGAAGCCACGTCTTGTACCTTTACTTCAAATGAGCAACAAGAAATTCAAAAGTACATATGGACATTTAGCAGGTGCTTGGAGAGGTAAAAAACCAATACAAAGAAATGCTATTATAGCTTTGGCACATTTTAAAGAAGAAAGTGCTATACCAGAACTAAAAGAAGTTGCATTAAATGATCCAAGACCTATGATTAGAGGTACTGCATATTGGGCAATTGGACAAATTTTAGAGGATGATGCTATACCTTTTATTGATGCACATTATGAAAATGAGATTGAAGAAGTGCAGATCGAAATGAAAAAAGGTTTGCAAATGAGGAGAGAACAAAAATGACGAATCATATTGTACTATATCAGCCAGAAATACCAGCAAATACAGGAAATATTGCACGTACTTGTGCAGGGACTTTAACCCATCTTCATCTAATTAAACCACTCGGCTTTAGTACAGAAGACAAAATGTTAAAACGTGCAGGACTTGATTATTGGGAGCATGTTAATATTACATATCACGATAGTATTGAAGAATTTTTTGCTAATACAGAAGGTCACTACTATTTATTAACAAAATTTGGTAAACAGACCTACAGCGATTTTAATTTTTCTAATACTAATGAGGATTATTATTTTATCTTTGGTAAAGAAACTACTGGTCTTCCTGATTGGGTTAAGGAGAAATATGCAAAAACAGCTCTAAGAATTCCAATGAGTGACAATATACGTTCTCTTAATCTTTCTAATACTGCTGCTTTACTGATTTACGAAGCTTTGAGACAACAAGATTATCCTAACCTTTCATAATTAATGTTAATAGATAAAGTAAATGCAAGATAAACCCAAGAAATGTTATATTAATTGTGAACCTATAAAAAATAATAGTTTGATAATTAATACAAAGGGTATACTTTAAATTAAATCGACTTAATTAAAAGAGCAAACTTAGAGGAGTGTAGTTAACATGGCAATGAATTTTAAAGTATTTGACAATAGTGAAAAAGTAGCAGAATATACTGCAGATATTCTACGTAAGCAGTTTAATAATAATCCAACTACTATTGCAGGATTTCATTTGGGCAAAGAACATGCACCAGTGTTTGATGAACTTAAGAAAAATGTGGAAAATCATGCAGTTGATTTCAGTCAAATAAATATTTTAGATTATGATGATAATCATTCTTATTATGAGGCTTTGGGTGTGCCAACTGGCCAAATTTATTCGATTTCTTACGAAAATGATGCAATTGACTTTATCTCAGATAAGATTAAGACTAAAGAAAATAAAGGTAAATTGACAATGCAAGTCCTTACGATTGATGAAAATGGCAAACTTGACGTTAGCGTACGTCAAGGTTTGATGGAAGCTAGAGAAATTTTCTTAGTTATTACTGGTGCTAATAAACGCGATATGGTAGAAAAACTTTACCGTGAAAATGGTAAGACTAGTTTTGAACCATCGGATTTAAAAGCACACCGTATGGTCAATGTTATCTTAGATAAAGAAGCGGCTGCAAGTTTACCTGAAGACGTAAAAGAGTACTTCACTGCACGTTTTGCATAAAATAAGTTTGTGAGGGATAAATGATGGCGAACAAAAAAGATTCCAAATTAAATTATCATGAAGAAGAAAACGCTATGGTGACTGATTTAGATGATTTAAAAGAATTAGGAAAAGAAATGGAACAAATTTCACAGGAGAATGATGAAGAAAAATTAAATCAACCTCATGATAACGAAGTTCGTTAAGATTTTAAAAATAGTAAATAGATTTTATATAAATCCAGTAGCTTATCAGTATGTTAAGTTATTGGATTTTTATATTTTATTATCTTTCACACGATTTGTTATATAAATATTCACTCCTTTTGATTGGTTATGATATGATACTTACAGTCATTAACACAAGGAGATTAATTAAATGTTAAGAAAATACTGGATTCACTTTGTTATAGTTACTGTTATAGTGAGTTTATTATCTATAAAAGGTTTTCCACTTGCTTTAGGCGCTTTATACTTGCCACTATTGTTCAAAATTGTACAACTTCAACTTAATTTATCAAAAGGTATTATTGATAATGTCAATGCACATACTTTTATAAAAAGTAATCAGTCTGGTGTGATGATTAGTGTGGTTTGTTGTCTATTAATAACGGGAGTTTTGACATACACCTTGGATGATTTTTATAATGAATTACCAGGATTTTTAGGTGTTTTAGTAAGTATAAGTCCTGTTACTCTCACTATAGGCGTGATACTATTTGTTTTAACAGCAATTGCTATTGTTCAGGCTACTAAAGCAAAATATCAACAACCTAAGAATTAAATAAGTAAGAAATATTTTAATATATGAGTCCTAAATGAGCATGAAAAAATTCATTTAGGACTCATTTTTATTTTATTAGGAAAATATTCTTTTAAATGAAAACGGTTTATTTCAACATTGCTCATCTAATTTAAATAGTGCTATACTACAATTAAACAAAGAACAATAGGGGGAGCGATATAGATGTCAGTCAGAATTGAACATGATACATTTGGAGAAATTGAAGTACCAGAAGACAAATATTGGGGTGCACAGACTGAAAGAAGTAAACGAAACTTTCCAGTTGGCAAAGAGCATATGCCTATAGAAGTCATTTACGGATTTGCTCAACTAAAAAGAGGTGCGGCCTTAGCAAATCATGAATTAGGAAAATTGAGTGATGAAAAAAAGAACGCCATCGTTTATGCTTGTGATCGTATTTTAAATGGAGAACTAGACGATCATTTTCCACTTGTTGTTTGGCAAACAGGTAGTGGTACACAAAGCAATATGAATGTTAATGAAGTCGTAAGTTATGTAGCTAATGAATACCTTAAGAAACATGGAAGCAAGGAAGCTATTCATCCAAATGATGATGTAAATAAATCTCAAAGTTCAAATGATACATTTCCTACAGCCATGCATGTCGCATTGTTCCATGAAGTTGAAACTAAGTTAGAGCCAGCACTTAACCATTTACGTCAAACTTTTAAAGAAAAAGAAGACCAATATCAATCAATCATTAAAATTGGACGCACACATTTGCAAGATGCAACGCCTATTAAACTAGGTCAAGAGATAAGTGGTTGGCGCTATATGTTAGAAAAATGTGAGCAATTACTATCAGAATCAAAAAAGCATATTTTAAATTTAGCAATTGGTGGCACTGCAGTAGGAACGGGAATTAATGCTCATCCAGAATTTGGTCATAAAGTAGCTAAATATATTTCCAAAAACACAGGGTATGCTTTCGTATCATCTGAAAACAAATTTCATGCTTTAACTTCTCATGATGAGATTGTACAATTACATGGTACATTAAAGGCGCTAGCGACAGATTTAATGAAAATTGCAAATGATATTAGATGGCTAGCCTCTGGACCGCGTGCAGGTCTTGCTGAGATTTCAATTCCAGAAAATGAACCCGGATCTTCTATTATGCCAGGAAAAGTAAATCCAACACAATGTGAAATGTTAACTATGGTAGCAGTACAAGTCATGGGGAATGATACGACGGTAGGTATCGCAAGTTCACAAGGTAATTTTGAACTAAATGTATTTAAACCGGTAATTATGCATAACACTTTACAATCTATCTACTTATTAGCAAATGGAATGAATACCTTTAATAAAAACTGTGCAATTGGTATTCAACCGATTGAAGAAAACATTAATAATTATTTAAATCAATCATTAATGCTAGTTACGGCTCTGAATCCTCATATTGGATATGAGAAAGCAGCTCAAATAGCTAAAAAGGCACACAAAGAAGGACTTACTTTAAAAGAATCTGCAATAGAAAGTGGATATGTAACTGAATCACAATTTGAAGAGTGGATAAAACCAGAAGATATGGTAGACCCACATTAATTTTCTAGATTATAAAAATTACGGTTAAAAATAAATCTTTACGATTTGGGTTGGACAATAAAAGCGGTGCAAAATTGAAAATGAGGCTGGGACATAAAGTCCCAGAATAAGTAAATAAAGACAATTTCTATTGAAATAATATAGAAATTGTCTTTTTTATAATTTTTTTGATTATTTTCAGCTCGTTGAGCTGTTACTTTTCTTATATTAAGTGCCATTAGCACAAATCCTAATTCTCTTTTGGCTTTATCTATCCCTCGAACGGACATTCGAGGGAAACCCAAAATAGCCTTCATAAATCCAAAAACAGGCTCCACATCAATTTTTCTTTGACTGTAGATGGTTTTTGTTTTTGATTCTGAAAGCTTTTTATTAATTTGAGCTTTAAAATATTACAAATTATAATTCTTCATTATTTTTTATTTGCTTTTGAATTGAAGTTCAAACAATAGTGTTTCAGAGGACCCTCTGAACAATCATCACATTCATATAATTTAAAGTCTCGTTTAAAAACATATTTATCATAGCGATAGGCATATCTTTTAAATCCTAGTCTTTTATTGTTCGGACAAATGAATTCATCATTAATTTCGTCATATTTCCAATTTTGAGTATTAAAGATGTAATTGTTATATTTTTCATTTTATGTTTCTTCTTAAGTTTAAAGAATATTACATATTTTAGTTTCATACTTTTAATTGCTTCTCAATTTCCTGTTCTAATGCATCTTGTAAAAATCTATAATCTCTTTGATTTCTTTTGTAATCTTCAGAAATACCAACTTTCAATGTATTAGGATTTTTCTTTTCTACAACTTCTTTTTGTATGTTTTTTAATAAACTAATATGATTGGTGTTTACAGTAATGTCTATCTCTATAACTTTATAAAAAATCTCATTTGAAAAATAGATTTTGTTTACATTCATAAATGCAATAAACTCTCGACAAGCTTTTTTTAATCTATTTATGTTTGTTTCAATATTATAATATATTCTATAAATTTCTTCTTTTTCATACTTTCTTCTTTCATTTTCTGGTAGTTTACTTAAAAGTTCCAAATTCAAATCACTATATGAATCTATGTCGTTGTAAGTATCTATAAAAGCTTGATTTAATTTATTAACTTTAATATGTGCTTCTTGTAATATAGGTCTTATATATTCTAAATTGTATTTAGCTTTATGAATCTTTTTTCATTAAAATATCTAATACATTCTTTAATAGAATAAATTATAATCCCTAACGCAATTGTAAAGAAAGAATAATAAATAGATGGTGTTTTATCAAGTATATCTAATAATAAGCATTCTATATGTGTATATAATTCCATTTAATTACCTCATATTTTATATGGTTAAAATATTTTTGAATAGTAGACAAGTAAAAATTCTATAATGTAATTTAATAGTATTGTCCACCTAAACTAAATAAAAAAGAAGCTAAGGCAAAATGCCTTAACTCCTTACCCCTATTAGGTTTCCCCTGAAATTGTTTAGCGCTTAGTATTGCTTAATATATTGTTCTCTTTCCCATTCGGATACTTGAGTTCTATTTTAGCAAATTGGGTATAATAAGGTTTATTAAATTGTTAAATCGCTTTATATCAATGTTTTTACTTTTTATTAATGTATCGTAAATTAATTGTAGTTGCCCATTTAGTTGCCCAATATAATAAATTATTTACACTGGGCAACTAACAAGGCTCTATCCCTTATGTAGCAAAAGATAGAGCCTTGTTTTATTTTTCATCACTTTGTTCTAATTCTACTTGATAATTATATAGCTTTATAACCGTTCTAAATCTAGCGTCTTCAATTGATGTTTTACCATTCTTCAAATCTTGAACGGTTTGATAAGGTACACCGCTACCTTTTGATATTTTATAGCCCGTATCCTTATTTAATAGTCCTCTTATACTTTCAATAATATTACTGATTTCGTCCATTTTTACCCCCCTTTAATAAATTTATTAATGCTAATGTTGTTAATAATGCGATAATACCTTGACTTATATCATTACCTAAAAACAAGTTTAACCATATCAGTACAATTAAAATAATATAAATTGTTTTCATATCATTTATTAAGTGTTAGAGTATAATTAGACAAGCCCTTTCGGGCTTTGTCTCATTACTTATCGTCTTTTATTAATGTCTTGATTATGGCTAATGTGGACATTATATAAAAGGCGATTTCTGTTATAGTTTTAATATTTTCTAACACTTTTTTGTCCTCCTTTCAACTGGTATAGCTTATTTTATCACGATTAACCGTTATAAACAACCCTTTTTCTTACTTTTTTTATCTTTTTTAATCATAAAAATAAGGTAACTGTTACAACAGTTAACCTCAAATATATTTCGCAAATATAGAAATCTTTTTCTTATATTCTACCAAAAAATAGCCATAACCCGAATAAAGTTATGACTATATAACAAAATTTATATTGTTTTGTTACTCAGAATCCTTCGTTGTAGCTTTTAATATATTAGCAACTATACTTCCTAGTGATAATACTCCGATTATACCAGAGGCCCATGGTTGACCCATTACACCAAGAATCACAGAACCAGCTATACCACATATAGAAATTATTGTGCTACTTATTACACCTAAAATTGTTAATTTATCATTGCTTTTATAATAGTTTTCTTGTTCATTTTTAGTAATTGCAATGCGATTCTCTTGTTCTTTCTCAGCCATTTTTAAAATTCTATCTCCTGCTCCAGGTAATGCCCTTTCATACTCTTTAAACTCTTTTGAGTCGGGAAGCGGTCCTCTTTTAGTTATAGAGAGTTTACGCATAATAACTTTACGTTCTTCTGGATCAGCTTCTTCTACTAATCTTTTTAAAACTTCTTCCTCTTCTACTCCTTCTTTTTCTACTTTATCTATTTGATTATCTTCCATTATACATTAACTCTCTGTTTCTATAATTTTTTATCGATTTATTCAGGTCTTCACCAACTTTATACCAATCATTGCTTAGTTCTTCTGAATCTACTTTAGAATCTATCAAGTATCGATGATAACGAATTTTATCTTTCCCTATATTGGCATTCAAATCTCCAGAAATCAGAAATGCGTTTTTTAAGGTTTTTAATATTACCTGCATAATGATCTCCTCCTTTAAAATTATTATATACCACTTCTTATGCTTTTTGTAAAATAATTAAACATTTTAATCATAAAAAGGGTAGCCATTTCTGACTACCCTTTTAAATTATTTATATACTTCTTCTACTTCAATAGTGTGCTTATGCACCCAGCCATTGTTACTTGGTGAATATGTTCTACACCAAATATTTCCTTGTGGATCTTGAATTTCTTCAAAAATATAAACTTCTGTACCCGCTTCAAGTACATCAATTTCTTTAGCAAAACTATAGTTATCAAAACTACTACCTGCACGTTCACGTAATGAAGCATCATATTTAATTCTACCTCTATAATAAGGTTCTTCAGACCAAACTTTGACACGTGTACAGCCTACTGGTTTCTTTTCAATAATTTCGTCATGTTCTTCAGGTTGATTCACAATTGTTTCTGTATCAACATCTTCGCCATCAATATAACGTTGCACTAAATTATCAATCACATCAATTTCATCGCGCCCATAACCACATGCTTCAAGTGCATTACCTGGATCACGTTTATCATCTTGAATATCTTGATGACCTGGTGCTTTATTATAGTGATCGATATTCCATGAAGGACACAGTACTGCATACACTCTAGCAAAGTTATCAAGTGCTTTTAATGATCGTTCTCTATCATCTTCAAAATAACATAGCTCGCCACCAAAAGCAGCGTCATTGGCATCATCACCAAAATAATAATTGTCTGTTGGCGTATCATAAATAACGTGCCATGCTTTTTCGTCTATTGGCACACAAATAATACATTCTTTATCATCTACAAAGAAATGAGCCGAAGCGGTAGTAGCCCAATCTATATCATAAGTATTTTTATAATAGTCAACGTTTTGTTGTGCTGTACTTCCAGGATTACCTGTGTCATGATATACCGCAAAAATTGGGCTACCAGTGTCTAAAGATTGCCCTGTACGTCTCGTTCCATATGGTAAAAAGTCGGTATACACTGGTACGCCATTCCATTCACCCAAATATTCTTTTGACATAATTAATCAACTCCAATAAAATTAATCAATAAAAACGACTTATTTAGTCGCATTGTTATCTTTACTAAAAATATTTAACCTTTTTGTTATTTGATCCGGTATCGGCACACCCAAGATTGCAGCATTCTCAATAATACTAGTTGCTTCTGATAAAATTAAAAAGATAACTGAACCATTAACTAAAATTCCGTCTAATTGAAATACTATATCCAATGTATTAGCTACTAGCACAACGCATAGATAAGCTATTTTTTTTATATATCCAGTTATTGCTTTGTGACTCCATAACTTTCCTTCTGAAAATGCCTTTAATATTCCCGTAACTATATCAATTAAAATCATAATTAAAAGTAAATCAATAAAAACTGAATTACCTGAATATATTAGACTCATAAAATCGTCTACTTCTGTATTATAATTTTGTACTGTTCCCAATTTTATTCACTCTCTTTCGATTGTTAATATATACCATAAATTGCAGTTATAATTGCATCTGAATTAGTAGCAATTGCATTATCAGTAGAGGTTAAAGTTTTTAATATTTGAATATGTCTTTCGTCTTTCACAGATAGTGAAATCTCGTCTAAGTATCCGTTTTTAAATTCATCATTTAACGCTCTCATACCAATGTTATTCAAATAAACTGTTTGCCCTATATCTGGTACTGTAATAAATTGAGTAGCAAGACGATTAGTGAAAAAGACTAATTTAATAATTAACTGGCCGTAATTCTGTATTTTATCTTTTAATTCAAGAGTATTTCCTCTTTGACCTCTACCTTTCCATAAAAGAATTGGTAGAGATGATTTCCATCGATCATATAATTGCCCTCTATATTTTTCAATTGATAACCCTGAACCTAATATAGTCAAAATACCGTTCCCATCATCCTGCATAATAGCTTGTATAATTCCTGTTGTATTGTTACCATTTCTAACTGGCATTCCTTGAGTGGTAGAATCGAAATAATAATAACCTGTACTAGTAATATTTGCTGGGTTATCTAGAACTCCTTCTCTAACTCCAGCATCTAATTTCTTACTAACTAAATCTCTAATATTTTGAGTTAAATTCTGTTTGGTTGTTATTAGTGATGATGAAAAATCTGAAACTTGCTCAGTAAGTTGATTAATTTGATTATTCAATTCACTTTTAGTTACTAATTGATTGCTTCCAATAGATGATTTAAGCGATTTAATTTGTAAATCCAGCATATTTGCTGTATCAACTAAATTTTGAACTTTATTCTTTGTACCATCAGATGAATTATTTATTTCTTGTATACCAGCTTCAACTGTTTTTCTTAATCTCTCTAACTCTTTTTGATATTCAGTAAAATAACTTTCTGAATTAATGCCAAATTCTACTTTATTTTTTAATACTCGCATTTGGACTTCAATTGTAGAATCAGTTTGCTCCCCTCTCTTTAATTTAAAGAAAGCTTGTTGATAATCACCTTCTGCAGTACTAGCTTGTTGCGGTAATATATACCTAAAAATACCTCTCTTTGCATTTAATACAATTCCACCAGTCGTATCAATAATACGTTCTCCATCAGGTTTTACTCCTTCAAAAATTGGTGTTAAGTCTGTAATATTATATGGTGTTCCATTAGATGTAACTGAAATTGTAATAGCTTTAAGCCCTCCGTCTCCAACCCTACTAACAATATATTGTTGCTTTTCTTGTTGATTACCTAATTTTGTAATATCAAATGATAGTTCTTGATTAGCCATTTATTATTTCTCCCCTCTTAACCATAAAAGTAATAATAGTTTTTTAATAACTCATAAGTAATAACTTCGTGTACTAATTCATTCGGATGTAAGCCGTCAACCATGCATTTATTTCTAAAAGCAGGATTGTATGAGTCAATAATATTTGAATGATATGCATCAAAAACTGGTATTTTTAATTCTGTGCAAGCTAGTATTTGAGCATTTACATAATCCTCCAAAGTTAAGCCTAATGAATTTTTATCAGTGTCTTTTCTTCTAATTTGATTGCCATTAACAGGTAACTGACGTGTGGCAGTCATACATATAATCCTTACGCCTTTATTTTGTAATCTGAGTAGCTTTATACTTTGATAAAAAGCACCATAAAAAGTAGATATATCGGTTTTATCTGTTCCAATTTTCACACCGTTACCATAGAGCCAATCATCATCAGTTCCTTGTATGATGACTAAATCAGCATTTTGTATTTGATTGGCTTGTTTATATATATTGTTATTACTAGCTGTAGAAAAAGTTGCACCACTAACAGCAAAATTATTCACTGGTATATTTAATTTCTCAGATAAATATTGGCCATAATTTTTTTTGGCATGTAAACCACGTGCTACAGAATCACCAATACAATAAATATTTCTAATTTGTTTAATTGTTTGTGAAAGTTTTGAATAATCATATACTAATGTACCGTTTTGAGTTACTACTAAATTACTATATTTATCTTTTTTAATAATATTATTTATATCTGCATCAATACGCTGCGATAATGTTTCATGTTTTACACCAGTTAAATCAATTTTACTTTTAGATACTTCTTCAGTTACTTCTAAAGGTGACATCTCTGGCATAACAATTGCTCTTATTTCTTTTTCTAAAGCATTTTTAAACTCACTTAATTCCTTTCTTTCTTGAGTACTTAAATCTTTATATCCAAATACTTTATTAAACGTATCTTCAATTATCTTTAAATTTTCTATCATTTGACGTCTAAATGTGACACCGTCTGAATCAATAAGACTTTTATTTAAATTCATAAATCAATCACCTCAGTATTCTAAAATTTCATGTAATCGAATCTTATTAGCATTGTTTCTAAAATTATCATCTGTACCCTTAATTAATTGATCACTCACCACTACAGTTTTAGTACATGTTTGTCCAGAAGAATTTATAGATATGACTTCAGTCACTTTTGCATTTCTATGCAATTGAACGTGAGATTTAGGTAAGTATTGGTAATGATATAAATCATCAGATTCATCTAAACGCCAAACTAAAATAATTCCGTTATTACAAGATGAAATACTTTTGTTTAAATTAACCGTCTGTTGATTACTTGGCCATAAATTAATATCTTGTTTAATTAAAGTATTATTTGTTGATACGTTGCTTAACCTTGTTGAGTATTCATTTGAATTTGTTTTTAATTTATCTAAACGTTTTTTATCTTCGGCTGACATTAAACCTGCTTTTTCTGAAGTTGCTACTGTCAGACTGTCTTGCGAAAAACTATTTAATTTTTGTTTTTCTTCAGGTGTTAAAAGTAAATTTTTATCGAAACCATCAATAACATCAACGTGGGTTCTAACATAAACTTCTTCCCCATCATAAGTTAATGTTCTAGCTTTAGTAATTTGAGTCATAGTTGTTCACTTCCTTATAAAAAACAGACCCTAATCTATTAGGGCCTGTTGAATTAAATTTATTAAGTTTTATTTTGTCTTTTTTTGACATTAATCCATCTTCAGCTTCTGTTGCTATGGATAGCCCACGAATTGCTTTTACGTGTGTAATTGGATAAAAAATCAATCCATTTTCATATAATTCCTTTAATTTAATTTTCGTCATCTACAACGCTCCCAACATCTTTGACAGTAAATATAGGAGTATTAGTTTTAATGGTTTCTAATCGTTTCTCTGTATTTGAAATAGCTTTTTTGGTATACGCATTTATTTTATAAATACGTTTTTGAATAGAATTTTGTAGTTTGATGATATCTTTTTTTTCATTTGAAAAAGTTACTTCATCTGGTCTATTTACAAAAGGATGATTTTTACTTAATGATACTATTTTTAAATCTACATTAAATTCCATATTTTGATGAATAAATTTAATAATATCGTTCTCACTCAAGGGTTCTTTATCCTTATAAACAAGCTTCAAACTCGTTTCTGGTTCATCTTGAATTTGCGTTTTCACCCATTTTTTCAATTCTTCTAAATCACTTATTTCATCATTATTTATAGGTGGAGCAACTTTTCTGCCCCACTTATTAATATTTGGTGATTTATATAAGTATTCAATACTTTGATCCGTACCTTTACTTTTTCTATCGTCGCTTTTAACTGAACTATCCTGTTTTTTCCCATATGCTTTAATTTCTGTCTTCAAATTATTAGTATTAACATCTACCGCAATTTCATCAGTATTATATTTATACCGTATAACTAAATTTCTTTTTTTATAGAATTCTTTTTCAGAATAGAACGTAATTTTCTTATTATCCGCAAAAATTATTGCATTAAATTTCTCAGCAATAGCTTTGCAAAAATCATAACCAGATGCATTACCTAATTCATCAATTTTAGCTGCTTCAAAATGCCCTTTAATTTCATATTCATAACCTAAAGTATTATCTTTGAAACCATATTTAAGTATCTCTTCTAAAGTATAGGATTTTGTATTTTTATCATTTTCTTTTTTAGAATTTGAATAAACGTAATGATCTTGAAAACCATACATAATATGAATAGCAGTAACATCCACCGTCTGTATTTTAGATTTATTGTTAAATGTGGGAGCTTTAATAATATATTTTTGACCTTGATAGTACACTATAGATTCGCATTGAATTAAATCATAAATATCTTTGTTTCTATTTGTTTTGATAACTGTAAACCTTAAAGAGCGGTTATTATTTTTTTCATAATCATATCTAAATGATCCATAATCTATATCAACAAAAATTTCTTTTTTAGTTTCATTCATATTACCTATAACAATATAATCCATAAAATTCACCTTTTACCTATAAATAAATGGAAATGCAAATTCAATTGATTGAATTTTTGCATTTCCATTAACTTTAAAATTATTTGTACCTTTTTCTAACTTAATAATACCGTTATCTGTATCTATCCCACATCTTTTATCATTCAAAAAAGGTGCTTCACCATCTAAAATTAAAGTATCAGCACTTTTTAGTGGTTTAGTGTAGGTGAATTTAGATTGGTTATTTAAATTTGTTAAATAAAAGTTAGATGGCGAATCAGCTATGACCTTTATTTTTAAAGTATGTCTTTTAATAGGATCTATTACTTCACTTGAACCATTATATACAGTGAAATTGTTTGTATTAAATTGATATTTAGGTACATAATCAGTTGGTAATGTTTCAGTAAGCATAAACCCATCTTCTAGACTATCAACTTCATTTGTATATAATAAAGATTCTGAATAGCCCTTATATACTGTAAACTCTATCTCAAATTCCATATCAGAATGAAAATAACGTGTTTTTTTTAAACTTGCATCATTTACAGCGTATTTAACCCTAGGTAATTTACTGTGCGATATATAATACGGCTCTCGTTGATATATAACATTTCTCAATTTTTGTTCCATTAAGAATAAGTCACTTTCATCAACACCATCATAATAAAATGTAGCTTTTAATGTAAAAGGTGAAAATGTATTACTACCAGGAATAACTCCGTCACTAGTATCTATTTTTTGTGATGTATTATCTACATTAACATCACCTATTTCTATATCTTTGAAAATAACTCCTGGTATATTATTTAAATTGATTGTTTTTTCTTTAAAAATAAATTTAAACCAATCATTCATTTTAAGCACCTCCTCCCATTAATTCTATTAATCTATATCTGTCCATTTGTTTTTCACTAATTGCTTTTTCCATTTTTTCTATATCAACGTTAAAATCTTTATTTTTTATAGTTGTAATTAATAACTTAAGTAGTTCATTATTCTGTTCTAATAGCATTTCCATTGAAGTATTATCATTTGAATAAATAGAAGTTTTATTTTCAGGTTTATGTCCTATTATCTCTTGTGATTTTCTTATTAACTGTAATGCTCTTTGAGGTTTCGTTAAAGGAATAATCATTTCTGGCTTATTATCCTCACCAATTTCTGCAATTTGATGATGTGTTACTAAACCACCATTTGCATACGCATAATCACCAGCACGTTTAAAACCATTCCAACCATAAGTAGCAACAATATAACGCATTGCAGATATTGCTTCGTCAACTGGATTCATGATGTTACTATGTCCTCTAATAGCATAAGTTCTAAATGATGGTTCAATCATTTGAAACATACCTTTTGATGGAGTTCCATTTTGTGCATTAACATCCCAGTCATTTACTGCATTAGCAGTATAATTAGATTCACGTTTAGCAACTCGCATCATTTGTTCAGTTATAAAGCTAGAATTATATTGTCCCCCTAATATAGATTGAGCTCTTAATATTGATTTTCTTGCATATTCTGCACCACTACCACCGCCAGCATGTTCTGATAAAAACTTTGCAGGATTAATAGTGTTTCTATTAGTAAGTTCTGCACCAAAAGGTGACTCAACTTGATAGTGAAGATGTGGTCCGGTTGTCCACTCTCCACTATTACCAGTTCTAGCAATTGGTTCTCCTTGTTCAACACGTCCAGTTTTTAATACTTCACTTAAATGTAAGAAGTATTGAGCATATATACCACTAACTAATCTAGCAATTAAACCACCATATTGATTATATTGTCTTGATACTGTGCCAGATGTAGGCGCTGTAATAAGAGTTCCATACGGAGTTGCATAGTCGATACCATAATGATGACCATTTGCAAAGCTATAATTTGGTGCACCACCATTGGGATAATAGCCCATATTAATACCAAATTTAGTAAATGATGATCCATCAGCATTGCCAACTTCTTCAAACCATTTTTTTACAAAATCAACCGCACCGGCTTTAATTTTTTTAAACATACCATTAATCAGTTTAGAAGGTATTTCTTTGATTCCTTTAAAATTAACGCCAAATACATCTATAATTTTATCTATTAATTTTCCAGGATCACTAATATAATCCATTACATCGCCTATTTTTTCAGACGCCCATTCGTATACATTAGACGCCGTTTCAACTACTTTATCTTTTATGTTGGAACCAAATTCAACTGCTTTATTAAATGTATCCACAATACCTGAACCTATGGAAAGTCTAGGTATTACTCCGGATTGTTGCATAGCATATGTTTGTGCACCATTGTACACTCCCCAGCCTTTAGGAATATAAACTGGTACATTTTCACCTTGAGGCGCATATAAATCACCGCTGGGTGATTGTAGTAATTCTTGATAATATCCATTAGGTCCGTTACCTGGCCCTTTATCATTTACTATTGCTAAAGTAGACTCGCTAAGAACACCATCATCAATTGAAACTGTCCCAGTAGATAGTTTGATTGGTTTAATTATCTCTTTACCCATTCCTAGTTTATCGCCTATCCAGTTAATACCATCAATCATTTTATTGATACCACCAATAGCATACTTTTTAAGTCCCTCTGCTAATTCTTTTGCGGTATCTATAACTTTATCTTTCATTCCTACAAATCCATTTTTAATTTTTTCAGTGAAATTCAAAACTTTATCTTTCAAATTTAAAAAAGTGGATATCATTCTATCTTTTAAATTAAAAACTGCTTCTATAGTTTTTTCCTTTATTAATTGCCATGTATTTACTAACCAGTCTCTTAAATTACCGATAATATTAGATATTTTTTCATAAATCCTTTTAAATATAGTTACTATGCCTTTATAAAAAGATAACGATTTAGTAATGATAAATGTTATTAAACTAACAATAATTTTTGATATTACATTATATATTGCTTTAAATCTACCGACTGTAGAATTATAAATATTTTTGGTGTAATGACTAAAAATTGATGATATTTTAAGCCATAAATTTTTGATTTTAAAGGTAAATAATTTCACAAAACTTATGAGACCTTTTACTATTAGACCAAAAAAGCTTATTTTAATAATATTCCATAAAACTTGAAATGCTCCTTTAAAAATTTGTTTCAAACCTTGAAACAATTTTTTCCAGTTTCCAGTAAATAGTCCCGAGAATACTTTTATTACGCCACTAACAATGGTAATAAATCCTTTTATAATACCTACTAAGCTACCAAAAACAGTTTTAACAATTATCTTTATTTTTGGAAATACCAAATAAAAAATCGAAAATATAAACTTTATTATTTTAGAAATAACAGTAGCTATATTTTTCAAATTTTGAATTATAGTATTTCCATTTTCATTCCAAAATCCTTTTAGAAAGTTTCCAATTGATTTACCCAGATTAATTAATCCATTAAAAGATTTTTTTATAACTGGACCTATAAATTTACCAAAACTATTTGCGGCTTTCTTTATACCTTCAAATGCTTTATCAACAAAATTTCTAAATGTTTCAGATTTTTTATAAGCTATAACAAATGCTGTTACTAATGCTCCAATTGCTAATATAGCTATTCCTATTGGATTAGTGAATAAACTAAATATTTTTCCTACTTTACCTATTCCACTCAATAAACCAAATGCATCTTTTATTTTTTTTAGAGCACCTATAAATGAACCTAAGGCCCATAATGTAGGACCTATTGTAGCTGCAACAACGCCAAATATAACAATAAATCTCCTAGTATTAGATGATAAACCACCAAACCATTTTGATACATCTTTAATGTGATTAGATAAACTTTGTAAAACTGGTCCAAATGCATCTTCTATAGATGCCCATATTTCAGATAAACCTAATTTTAAGTTATTATTTGCTACTTTAAATTTTTCTGCTCCATCTTGAGTACTTTTAAAAGTCTTATCAACTGTACCTGATGAAGTCTTTAAAGCTTTGTTCATATCTTCAATTGAAAATCTACCCTGTTTGATTGCATCAGCTAAATCTGGCCCTGCTTTCGCTCCAAACGCCTCAATTGCTAAACTTGTAGCTGTAGAAATATCAGGTGCTTTTTTAATTTGATCTAAAGTCTTTTTGAATTCTTCTCTAGGGTTTTTTCCAGCAGCACCCCAATTAGATATTGCTTTTTTCAAACCACTAAAAGCGATTTCAGTGTTAACTCCTGCTTTTTCCCATTGAGAAAATAAAGTAATTGAATCTTTCATTTCAAAGCCTAAGCTACGCATAGGTGCACCATATTTAGTGACATTTTCCACTAACTTATCTATTGAAATTCCACTTACTTGAGATGCTCTGGCCATGCTATCTAATACTTTAGAATAATCATTTGCGCTTACTCCAGCATCTCCCATAGCCCTAGTAATTAATTGAACTGCTTGGACACCATCAGTCTTAGTAATATCGCTGAACTCTTTCATAAAATGCATTTTTAGAAGCTATGCTAATACCAGTTAAAGGTGCTGTTATACCAGCTGTCATTCCTTTACCTATAGTCTTGAATTTTTCTGAAGCTTTTGCTGCATGTTCTGCAACTGCATCAAAAGATTTACTAAGTTTATGATTGGCTTCATCAACGTCATATTGATTATTTTTAAATTCTTCAAAAGAAACTCTTTAGTCGCATTTTCTAAATCTTTTCCGGTAAGTCCTAAACGTGTATTAACCTCACCTAGTACGCCCCCTACTTGTTGAGCATCTCCTGGGAATGTACTAAAAACATTTTTGAAATTATTTTGTAAATTATCTAACTCTTTTCCTGTTGCACCTGTAGCTGTAGTTACAGTATCTAAACCTTCATCCACCTTTTTACTGGTATTTTCAATACTATGTTGTAAATTATTTAAAATTCTTACTTCATTATTAGCAGATTTAGCAGAATTATCTAACTCTTTTTGAGTTACCAAAGCTTGTTTACTTAATTTTTCAAATGCATTTTCAGATTCTTGTACTTCTTTTCTAGCTTCATCTAATTCTTTTTTACTTACATTTGTAGTCTTACTTAATCGTTCATAACGATCGTTGGCCTCTTCTACCCTTCTGTTTGCTTTTGTTAAAGCTTCACTCTGCTCTTCATGAGTTTTTTTCAAATTAGAGAATTTTACTTTTGCTTGTTCAACAATTTTTGATTGTACTTCTAATTTTTTATTAAGCCCTTCTAAGGTTACCTGATATCTTTCAATTGATTCTTCGCCTCTCTGAAATGCTGAAAGATTGGCATTAAATTCACTATTAACTACACTAAGCTCTCTTTTTAGCCCTTTCATTCCTTCGTCAATTCGCGAATAATCTAAATCTAAAGATAATGATAAACCCTCAATTTTTTCTGACATAATGCAATCCCTCCATTTCTCTAAAGAGAAGCTATAAAGTCATAGCCATTAACTACTTGATTTGAATTTTTATCATTTGCTTCTAAAATTTCAATCAAATGATAAAAATCGGCGTTGGCCACATCATTATATGACCAACCTAATTCTTTCATAAAATGCTGAAAAATCTTATTTAATTCTTGTTTTGCTTCTTGATATGTTTTTGGTTGCGTCGTTCTTGACGATTCTGAGGTTTCTTTCCCACTACATCACTCATAATTCTTTGTAATGTTTCAGATAAGTTAGCACTGGCGACACCGTTTAGAATAGATTCAAATGTAACTTTCGGTGAATCAAATAATTGTTCAATGTAATGTAAAGCTAAATCTAACTCTTCTTTTTCAGTTTTTGCTTTTTGGGCTTTTTCTTGCATGTCTAATGCATCATATAATTTTTTGGAAGAAATAAAAGGTTGTACAATCTTTTCGTATTCTCCCTTTTCAGAATTATAGAGTTCAATATAAGTACCTTTAATATTTGTCATTTAATTACTCCTTTATAGTTGTATTATCTAGATACACTTTGTGAACCAGTACTTGATGGTGTAGATGAAAGTGATGAACCTACTGCTTTACTACTTTTACTATCTACTGTTCCAATAATTAATTCTTTAAATTTATCAAACTTATCTTCTCCAAAACATGAACCAAATACTCTTGATTTACCTTCAATCACTTTATCAACAAATGTTCCAGATAATTTAGTATTTTTAGGCTCTTTTTGTTTTGCTTCGGTTGTAGCAAACTCCGTATCATTCACACCTAATTTACCTTTAGGCAATCCTAAATAAGCTTTTTCTCCCACTAGATTTGAAGATACAGCTAATAATGATACATAAGGTGGATTAGTATCTTCTCCAGCCCAATGAATATTATGTTGGTCTTTAGTTCTTCCTAAAATAGTCATCATATCCTCATAAGGTGGATTGAATGTTTCAAATTCAACTTTCACATCTCCTGTCCCTTTTTTAGAAATCCATACAAATTTATTTGATGCTCTAACTCTTAATTCATCAGCGTCTAAACCTGCAATTTTCATGTTTACAGTTCCACCATGATCATCTTTCCATTCTAAAATTTCCTGTAAATCTCCATTGTTGTTATAAATTCCTACATAAACCTTTTCAAAGCCAATTAAAGTAGAACTAGTTTTAACTGTTTCTGTCATAATTAACACTCCTAATTAATATTTTTTGGTATTCCTTCATACCTTCTAGAATCAACAAACCTTTGAGTTTCAATAAAAAACTCATCAAGTCCTCCATCTAATTTGAATAAATAATGCTTAAATAATTCTTTAGTAATCTCATTAGCAACTAATTTAGTAATAGAATCATCTTTACTTTCTACATCAATTTGAACAACAAAATTTTGATTAAAATAATTATTACTAGCAAATGAGCGCGGACTATATGGATCTAAACTATTAATTACTATAAATGGTAAATTTATTGATTCTTCATCGGTTTCTTCAACTTGATAAAAAAATATACGATTGCCAACATGTTCGTTAACAATCGCATTTGAGTTTAATACTTTTTCTATATATTCAAAAATATCACTAATCATTTTATGTTACTCCTAAATCCATTTGAAACTGCATCTTTATAATTATTACGACTTAAAAGTAAAGCCCTTTGAATTGCTCCAAATCCTCTCGGCTTAATCTTAGAAGCCTTCTTTTTACCGTGTTTGGTATAACCATATTCATTTAAGTGAATTATTTTATATCTCTTTTGCGGTCCTCCCCAATAAAGTATAACTTTACTTTTACCATTTGATTTAACTGGTTTACTAATTTTAATTTCATCTATACTTGCACCAGTATCTTTAAATTTCCCAAATTCTTTAATTATTGCCGACTTTACTACTTCAGCACCATTTAATAAGCTTTCTGTTTCAGTTTTGCTAATAAGATTTTGAATATCTTGATGAACTTTATCTGTCACACCTTCAATTCCTTTTATTTCAACGCTCATTAGATCACCTGCTTACAAATTAATGTGACAAATCTTGAATCTTGAAAATCTTTCTGTATTAAACTAATGTCATAAATTTTATCTTTAAATCTACCATTTAATATTTTTACAGCATGGTTTTTTTTAATTTCAAATGTGTTTAATGGATCTCTTATAGTAATAGTTAAATCTGTTTCAGTATTATTTGCTTTAGCCTGTTGTATATCTTTAAGCCATACGTTTTCAATTGAAGCCCAGCAATTAAATAAAGTATCTTCACTGTATTTTTTTCCTGGTTTTCCACCAACTCGTGATAATGTATTTACAAATCCTATTCTTATTTTAAGTTTATTAAAATTTCTCATAGAATCACTACGTAACTTCCTTATTTTGCTTATTATTACTAATAATTACTTTATTATTAATAAAATCTTGATGTTGATTCATAGCTAACTTGGTTATAATTGCATCTACTTTATATCCTCTTGTACCTATACTATTTCTATCTTCATAAAAGTTGGAAACTAGCATTTTAACAGCTAGATTATATAAAGGATTAACAATCTCAGGAAATGGAACACCTGAAGTTGCTAACTCGGATTGAGCAGCATAAATTAACTCTTTAATCTCATTATCTTGATCATCAAAATCAATAAGTAAGTATTTTTTCATTTCTTCAAGTGATACTGCTAGATTTTCGGTTATCACTTTAACCACCTACTTATCTAATACATTTTCTTTTATATATTCTAATGTTTTTGCTTTACCAATAAACTTTTTACCATCACTAGTTATGAAATTAGGTCCACCAGTATGTTTTGCATATTTTGATAATAGCATTACATCTAATTGACTATTATCAATAAACTCACATACTCCTTTATCAACTAAAAATTGAATTCTTTCTACTGTGCCTTTATAATAAATTACCTTTAATCACCAAAGTTAAATTATTAGATTTGTCTCTAAAATCTTCACTACATAAAGCTATTATTTTTTTAGTCATTTAAATCACCTAATTATAGAGCCTGCACTGTACTTTCTGGCTCATCTAAATCCACACCGTCTATTACCTTCAAAATAACAAATGCATTTGCATCAATAGGTTTACCGTCAACTATAGCATAACTCATATAGTCTGTTTTCCGTTCTTTAATATGGTCTTCAGTATAAATAGAAATATCTTCTTGTATATTTGCTACATAACCATCCTTTAAATTCCCAATTAAAATTTCACCATATTTGATACCTGCATCTTCTTTAACTTCAATTCCAAACAATCTATGAATTCCAGTATTAGTTGGATCAGCTATAAATAGTGGTTTTCCACCATTCTCTGTAAGAGTAGCTAACGAAGTCCAAATTGTTCTCCTGCTAGCATAAATCTTTGTATTTTTAGAATAATTTGTCGGAATTTCACCTAAATATTGACATAATACGTTATAACTCAATACAGCATTGTCATAATATTTATTAGTATTTTTCAATACCGTTCTAATACCTAATGGTTCCGATTTTGAATTGGTTTGTGCTGTTTTAGGACCTTTGCCACGATAAACACCATATGATAATGCTGCACCAATTCTTTTTCCTAATTCATTAATTATATAAGTTTCAAGTTCATTAATTGCCATGGTTTTAAGCTTCCACGATACAGTAATAGATTTAGCTAATTCATAACCCGATAACTCAACAGTTCCAAATTTTAATTCTTCAGATTCAACAACTGTACTTTCTTCATACCAAGTTGCATTTTTATTTTTTTCACTAGTAACTAACGTTAATATGCCTTTAACTTTAAACTTATTAACATCTGCCCATAAACTAGAAGTTTGTTCAGCTTTCTCCCAAATACCATCTGCTACTGATTTGGGAATTAAAACGCCCTTATTTTCAGTCGAATGTACAAAATCACTACGATACTGTTCATTTACTTTCGAAATTAAGTTTCTCTGTTCTTCTGTAACTTTTCTACCTGCGATATCATTTAACCATGCTGAACGATATTCAGGTGTTTCAATTGCTTGCTCCCAATTCATACTTCTCATGTCTATTTCTTTTTTATCGAAATTCTGACTAATGACATTGCCAATAGTTTCTCCTTTAGACATGCGCTCAATGATATTTTGTTTATCTTTAATTTGACGCTCTTCCGCTTCAATTTCATCTAATTCTGTAGAAATAGCGTTTAAGTCTGCGTTGTCATCTTGTTCAATTAACTTACGTAATTCTTGCTTTCTTTCTAAAATTTCCTTTAATCGTTTATTCATTAAAAACTCCTCCTAATCTCAATTTTAATAACAATTCTTTTTTACGCTTTTCGTCTGCCGACTTCTCCAAATCAATTTCTCTAGACCTCTCCAGCTCAAGAGCAGAACTTTTTCTAGCACTTATAGAAGTATTGTCATATGCTGGAAAATCAACTGCGGCAACATCAAACAATTTATCAATAGATCTTATTGTATAAGTATGTGTTTCAATATCATAATCTTCATCTTCTATAGTGAAAGCAAATGACATTTTATCGACATCACCACGTTTAATTAATTCATATAAATCACGACCTGCCGTCGTATTTGCTAATTCAGCCCTAATAAAAAGACCCTCACTATCTATATTAAGTGTGAGCGTCTTACTTCTAGTACGTGCCATTATCATTACATTATCTGAATGATTATATTTAAATGTTACATCCGATAAGTCTGCATGATTTAGAGCTTCAGGTTTAATAATCTCTTTGTACTCTAAACCATCAAATTTAAATAAAACTGTAGGTTCATTAAACCTTACTGCATACCCTTCAACTACCATTTTTTCTTTTTCATCTTCATTTCCTTTAGATATACTTACAGGCATACTTCTTATTTGCTTTTCTCTTTTAATAATTTCTTTTCTCTTAGTCCCCATTTTCATCAACTCCTTTATCATTATTTTTTTTACCTATTTGATATTCTTGTGCATCTGAGGCGACTATATAATTTAATGTTTGTACATAATCATTTCCGCCTTCGTCCATAGACGGGAGATTAAATATTTCTCTCATTTCATCTTTTTTAATAACTGCCATTGGTCCCATTGTCTTAATTAATTCAATTTTTGTTTTTATAGAAGCATATTGAATTCTATTTGGTTCAAACATAATTTCATTACCATGACCCATTTCACGTTCTGTAAATGATTTATAAGTAAATTCTTGAGACATTTGTATACTAATTGGTTCTAATACACTTTCATAAAATGCATTCCATTGATCCTCAGTATAATTTGATGAAACAATGTCCTCATTAGTACCAAAATAAGCTAGCATATCTTCTGAAAGAAATTTCATTTGGTTAGAATCAACCATTTTAGGGTCATTTTTCAATTCAATATAATCAGCCTTTTGGTCTAATGCTGCGATACCCGAAGAATCATTAATATTTAAATAGTCCTTAACAAAATTATTTCTATGGCTCTTTATATCTTCTGGCTTTAAAATTTGATTGTATTTTAATAAACCTCTTAAAAAAGCTGACTGTTTTGTTGCATTAATAATTGAATCATCTGCAGCCTGAATAACATTTAATCCATTTATTATACATTTGTTAGATTCACCATAAATATCGTTATTATTAAAATAACGTCTTAGATGAATAACATCATCATAAGACGCTGATAGCTTATTACCATTGGGAAAATAGAATCTAATAAATAAATCTTCCTTATATTCAATTAATTCTGTGTATCTTGAATTTATTGGATGATATCCTTTTATGTTACCTCTTTCATCTCTTTCGATATAAACAAAGGCATTATTTTTTAATAATAATTGAGTAATAATTTTATACAAAAAATCAAATGCACTCATAAAATAATTAGGTCGTATATTAAGCAAATATTCAAAGTTTGTACTTTGAACTTCAAGTTTCCCATCTTTCTTCCTAATGTGTTTTGCACGTAACTTAGCACCATTAGTAGCTATAGTGTGTACAGCTTTGCGTACTATTTTTGTATCATATGGATTTTCTACATAGTTAAATGTAGGTGTATAGTTATTCATCATTTTAAAAATGCTTTGTTCTCTCGCATCTGCTAATGGATCTAAGAATAGTTTATTCCAAAAAGCCTTTGTTCTATTAAACATATAATCACCTCCAGTTATGCACCTATCAAATTAATATAATCATCCATTTTTTCATTTAAAATTACATAAGCGTTAAGCATACAAGCTAATCCGTCTATACGTCTTCTTTTATTACTTTTATCTGGCTGGATATTTCCATTTTTATCTATATCAACAATAGTGTTAGATAAACACCATTTTGTTACTGGATTGTTATTATAATTAATGTGTTTTTTCTTTAAATCTGCACCTAAATTTTCCATTGGTCCTGATAAAGTTTTTTTACCTTGATATACTTTAATCATTGATTCGCTTCCATGTTTATCTTTCATACTCTCAACATAATATTCAGCAGACCAAGCATCGTAACCATGCCATGGTATATAAATATCAAATTCGTCACGCAATTCATCAAACCATTCTTCAACAAACTTATAATGAACCTTATTGCCAGGTGTTGTCCTTACATATCCTAATTCTATCCATTTGTCATAAGGTACTTTATCTTCATTTACTTTATCTTCTACTAGATCTTCTGGTATCCAATACATATGTTTGAAATAAACACTTTTGTCATTTGGAAGCATAAAAGCAATACACGCTGCTGTTAAATCAATACTGCTTGATAAGTCACTACCGCCAATAGCATAGGAAGGATTCAATTCACTTAATTCAAATTTATTAGTATTATTTAAATCTTCAAAAGATAGCCATGTTTCATTTGCATTTGAACGAATATTAAAATCTTTTGTTAGTAGGTTTGCTCTTAATAAAGCATTCTTCTTAGCTCTATTTACTTTAGTTTTGATAGCATCTATTTTCTTTATTGAACCTAATCCTGGATTGGCTTTTAGCCAACAACTTTCATCTATCCATTCTTCTCGTGAATCTAATTCATATATCAAAGGTAAAAATCGTTCATTTTTATATCCTTCATCTTCCCATAACCCATTGATTATATTTTCTGATTCTTCATATTTTATATCATACACAGAGTTTCTTATTGTTCCCGCAGTAGTTATTGCTAGAATTAAAGGATTATCACGTGCAGATATTCCGTCAAAAACCACATCGTACATTTGCATTGTTTTCCAAGCATGCACTTCATCCATAATAGCACCATGTACATTTAACCCATCTGTAGTATCACTATCTCGACCAAGGGGAATTAATTGTCCATCATTAAAAGGTGTTAATATCTCAGCTACTTTAGTTACGAAATCGAGTTTTAATAACGGCGATTTATTCACCATCTTTTTAGCATCGTTCCATACTATTTTTGCTTGATCTTTTTTGGTAGCCACTGTGTATACTTCTGGGCCACCTTCACCATCAGCACCGAGCAAATATAACGCTATTCCACTAGATATAGTTGACTTACCATTTTTACGAGCCACCACCCAAAAGATTTCTTGATATTTTCTTTCTTTAGTTTTTTTATTAATGAAACCAAAAATAGTTGCTATTCCTGCTTTTTGCCATAATTCTAATTCAATTGGTGTTCCAGCATACTTTCCCTTTATATGTTTACAAAATGATTCTATAAATTCTATTGGGTGTAATGCATGTTCAGGAGAATATATCCATTGACTTTCAGTATCATGAATATTTTCCACAATTTTTTTATAAACCTTATATATTTTTAATGACACAATTACTTTTTTATTTTTAATTTGGTTAAAATATTCAATTATTGGATTGTATTGAATTGGATAACTTTTAAAGTAGTAATCTTCAACTTTATTAACCACTTCTATCACGTCTTTTCGCAAAAGCTTCCATAACTGAATTATTTTGAACTTCATCGTGGTCTTCATCTAAATATTTTAAATGTAATGTTAATTCTTTAATGATTGATTGATAGTTTTTATTCATTGAATTATAAAGTCTTGCTACTGGTCTTTCTCTCTCATATGGTGTTTGTGTTTCTGATTGACTAAACATTTCTACAAATCCATCTTTATGAATATCAAGTTCCATATCTTCTAATGAAATCCTCATGAAAGCAGCTCTGTTTATTAATCCATCTACAATAATCATCTTATCTTTTGGTATGTCTTTATAAATCTTTTTAAGTTTAGACAACTCTTTCTTTATTCTCTTTTGTTTAATTAAATCCATGTTATCTTCGCCTATTTTAGCCATCGAATCACCACCTAAATTTGAGTGTATTTATAAAATTAAATGGGGAGGGGGGTCATACGTGAAACAATCCGTTAAATGTACCTCCTCCTAAGCCGGTCCCCCAAAGTGGCCCGGCAATGCTTAACCTGGGGGGACCCTTTCAATTAAATTTCCATATTCATCAAACATCATTTCTTTCCTCACATTACCAACAAAAAAACCGTCTTTCGAAAGACGGTCTTTCCCTTTTTCAGGATGTACTTTATTGTGACATTCTAAACAAAGAGATTCTAAATTATCTAATTTTAACGCTTTATTAAAATCTTTAGTAATAGGAATAATGTGATGTACAATTACTGCAGGATTAGGTCTAACCTTGCTTAATCTAACACATCTTCTACATAAATAGTTATCTCTATCTAATGCTATTTCTCTAATATTTAACCAAGCTTTCTTACGGTAGAACCAATCAAATTGTTGTTGCTTTCTTTTACTCATAAGTTATCCTCAAAATTGTTTCTTATACATATGTATACTATGTAAGACATATATTTAATTAAAATATTTAGGATGTCCAAATATATTTTGAATATTTTCATCTGCTTTAACTTTATGTTCCTCATTAACTTCATCTAATTTAGCCATAACAGTTATTTCATCTTGATGATTGTGTTTCAATGACATATTATTAATTGAAATGTAAATAGTATCTTTATATGGATTATCATATAAATCATAATATTCAAATGTAAATTGAAGCATTGGTTCTCTTATTTCTCGAGGATCAGAATGATATAATCTATAGTTAAAGATACGCATATCAAAAAGATTGAAAGGAAATTCAATATAACCATTATTATTAATAAATCTATATTTTTTCTCTGTATATTTTTCTTTCATTTGCACTCTAAAAGAATATCCCTTATCACCATTTTCATCTAACTCCACTGAAATTGTTGCTTCATTATTTTCGTTATTTACTTTACCTAATTTAAAATCATGATTTAAAGGGTAATATGAAGCACCATTCACTTGTTTCAAATAATTCAGTCCGTCTATATGTTTGCATGAAATCGTAACGTTTTTGGCTACGCCATTACCTATATTTCTAAACCTTAATATCGATTTATGAAAATAACCATTATTAAAGTCATTGTTTAAATTGTCATTATATAAATTTGAATCAGGATATATCCAGTTCTTATCAATATATTTCTTTTTATAACCTTTAAATTGGTAATATATTTCAAGAGGGTCGAATATGAAGACTGGTTGATTATTTTTTGCGTCTTCTTCTAGTTTTTCCTTATGTAAATTAGACTGGTACTCTCTAGTTTTATAAAATACAATTAAAACACCCAACATGCTTATCAAAGCACTTATTATAGATCCCATTTCGTTTTTATCTCTCCTTTTAAACTTTTAATCTATATTAATAAAAAGATTATTATCTATCTCTAAATTTATTTTACATTTAGCTCTTTCTAAGTGTTTTTGTATTGTTCCTCTTTTTACGCCTAGTAAATTAGCAACCTCACTATAACTTAATCCTTCACATTTAACCATAATAAAGCACTCTAATTCAATAGGAGTTAATTTCATCAAAGCATAACTAATTGGATTATTTATATCTTCAATAATATTTTTATATTCTTCATTAGAAATTTTTTTATACATAGACTCATTACACGCTTTAGCTATAACTTGTTGATCTACTAAATAACATTGAGATTTATCAATAGCATTATAATTACCAGGTTGATGTCCCTCTTTTAACCAATCAATTACATAATTTATATCTGCCAACATAGACTTATATAATGGCAAATCATCCGATTCGTTATTATTAGACTGTTCTAACTTTTTTATTTTACTTAAAACATCTAACCTAGTTTTTCTATATTCTATCAATAAATCTTTCATGATGTTTACACTTCCTTTAAAAATAAAGCTAGATTTTATACTAGCCTTAAAAATCTATAGTTTGAGATTATTGAAAAATAAAAATGTTGAATTTATCTTTTTTAGCATTTCTTAAAATAATTGTTTTGTTATACTTAAATTACATATTAAGAAAGTGAGTATGAAATATGTCAATTTTAATTTCTATAATTTCTCTACTAATATCAATCTTTACTTTTATTTGGAACTATAACAGAAATCGTTTTAAAATGAGCGTTAAAATAGAAGCGATACTTGTCGATGCAGGTAGAGGATATACTATAATTCCTCATGTAGAAAACAAATCAGCAAATCCCTTCTCAATTAGCACAATTTCAGCTAATGGCATTGAGTCTATTATTGCTAGAACATATGACACTAATGACAAAGGAAGACCAACGCATAAATATACAACTAAATTTCCTTGTGATATAGATTCTTATAAATCTAAACGCTTATTACTTTTCATACCTAATGACCAAGCAATGGAAGATGAAAATAAAGATTTTAATCTTCAAGTTTATACCACTCGAGGTAAATACAGAAAAACCTTTAATATGTTGTTTTTTAAAAAGGAAATAAGCGATTTAAATCAACGACGTTAATAAAAGTTAAAAATCTATATCTTAAAATTGAAATCTACACATTTAAATCTTTATCTTTAATAAAAGTACCGTTTATCGTTTTTCCTTTTCTGTTTTTAATTTCATCATAGGCGTATTGTAGACACTCTTCTAAACTCCAACCTTGTTGTTGAGCTAGAATAATTAAAGTTACTATAGTATCGCCTATACCATCTTTAAGTGCTTCTTTATCATTACGTGATAATGCTGCAGCAACTTCGCCCGCTTCTTCATAAAACTTTAGTGCTTGTCTGTCTGAATTACTATTGTGTAAATTTTTATTTATACTCCATTGCTCTACTTGTTTTACTAATTGATTTATTGTGTTATTCATTTTATTGAATTACCCCTTTACTTTTATATAATCGCTCAAATTTTTTCCAGTTTCATCAACTACAAAATACTCATATATTAACCTCACCTAAAACTCCACCTACTTTTAGAGTAATTTTCATCGATTTTTCACACCTCAAAAATTATTTATTATTAATTAATAGTTTTTTTCTGTATTAATTATTTTTTATCTTTATCTAACAATTCTCTTTTCTCCTGATCTATAAATTGCTTAAATTCATTTTGTGCTTTAATTACTATATTTATATCGTGTTTATCAATTTTTAAGTCCATGAGCTCAATTAAGATAATTCCGATAATCATAGGTAAAATGTATTCAATAAAATCATACATAAATGCTAACGTGACACTGGCCGATAAAGATATACACATGACTAAACCTAAAATCGTTCTGACTAATCTGTTTAATATATGTGGTGTGATGTAGTATGTAATACACATGATGATGAATAGAATTGAAATGAATAAATGTTCCATATTTATTTTCACTCCTTTTAGAAACTTACTTTATTTCAATAAGTCCTTAATTTGTTTTAAAGCGTCGTCTATTTTCCTACTACTATTATTCTTAGTGTTGCTAATTTGTACCCTTACAAATTGACAGGATACTAAATGATGATTAATTTTGTTAACTTTGCTTAATCTTATTCTTTCATAGTCTTTAATTTACTTTTATTAATAACTTAAGGCTAACCACAACAATCAATAATTTCGTGTTTTTCGAACATTATTATCACTCCCACTTTTCATTAAGTTTTCTTTTAAAAGCTGCGACTTTATTTTGAAAACTTTTGTCAGCATCTAGATTTTTATCCTTATCATTTTTGATACTTTCTTTATTCTCAAGCCATTTCGGAGTTAGCTCTTTGCTTTGATATTGTATAGGGGCGTTGCGTCTTTTTCGCATTTCACTTTGCTGTAATTCATATGCTCTTACTTTGTCGATACCTTGCAAATTAGTTTGTAGCCATCCGTTTAATATACTTTTTGCATATCCCCAATTAACTTTGTTTCTGTCTTTAGCAATCTTGAGGGCAGCAATCACAATTTGATCTGCATCTTGGTTAAAAGAATCGAGGTAATAATTAATATCTTCGTAAGTATATTGTGTGATAAATCCGAAGCCATTATCTTGGAAGAAGTCGAAGGCGCTACTATTCTTCTCCTTCTTCTCCTTCTTCTCCTTCTTTACATTCTTATAATTCTTCTCATTCTTTACATTCTTGTTCGTGTTCACTCTTCTGTTCAGGCTATTGTCCTTCTTTTGTTCACACTGTTGTTCATTACATTGTTCAGCTTGTTGTTCATTTTGTTGTTCATTTTGTTGTTCATTTATTTGTTTACTTTGCTGTTCAGTCTGTTGTTTTTTTATTTCGTCTTTTCCTTGATAAATAGCGTAGTTATGCACAAAAACCGTTGTTCCGTTTTTCGTTTTTTTCGTTGTTATCATTTCATCACACTCTAACAACTTTAAAAATTTTCTTACTGTATTTCTTGAAACGCCCCAACGTTCCGAAAGTTTCAATTCAGATGTGTGAAAACTACCCCTTTTAATTACTTTTAAATCTCCACCAATCATAATTTTTTTATCTCTATGATTAGTTAACAAAAGCATATCAATCCACCATTTGAATTTTTGTGAATCATCCCAAATCCAATGTTCTATTACTTGACGATGTAGTTTTATCCATCCACTCATTTATCGTTACCTCTCTAAAATGGTAGATCATCGTCATTAATTTCTACTTGTGTATTGGCATTTGCGAATGGATTGGGTTGATGATGGTTGTTACTTTGATTAGTATGTTGATAATTATTTTGTTGCTGTGATTGGTAGTTATTTACTTGTGGCGATTGATAGTTATTTGGTTGATAATTGTTTTGTTGATTATTATAAGGTCTTTGATACTGTTGATTTTGTTGGGTATTACTTTCTAAAAATTGGATAGATTCAGCTACAACTTCAGTAACATAGACTCTTTGTCCATCTTTATCATAGTTACGTGTTTGGATTCTGCCTACAGCACCCGCTTGTAACCCTTTACTCAAATATTGAATACATAACTCTGCAGTTTTCCTAAATGCTATTACGTTAATAAAATCCGCGTCTCTATCACCATTAGCATTTTTGAAACTTCTATTAATAGCAAGTGTAAAGCTTGCAACTGCAACTCCCGATGGTGTATTTCTAAGTACTGGATCTTTGGTTAATCTTCCAACTAATACTACATTGTTAATCATTATTGATTACCTCCACTTATTTGTTTATTCCAATTGAGGACTGTTTGTAGAGCTTGCATACAATCAAATACACTTAATTTTTCGTAACTTATAATACCTAATTGTTGTTTAACTCCTTCTACCGTATCTCCAACTCTTTGAGCAAATGTTTCAATACTATTCTTTAAAACATTAATATCGTTCTTATCTGCTTTACTATACTTTTGCTTTTTCTGTTTTGCGTCTGGATCGTCTTCATCTGTTGGAATGTTTAAGAGCTTTAAAATGAAATAACGTTCTGCATAAGTAAGCGCCGTCCCATAGGCCTGTGCCACATCTTGTTGTTGACCGAATGCGGCAAAATTAATTTCAATCTTATCTTTAGTAACACTATCAACTAAGTTATATATTATTTTTAGTATGACTATATGTTCAGTTTTTCCTTTATTGTTTTTAGTTTCAACATGTTGAAACTCTTCAACAGAAGGAAACATTAATAAGCCATGTTCTTCCATTTTAGGACGCATTTTATAAAGTATTTGGCTACCTTCCACATAATCATAGTTATAACCTTTAGCATCTTTTTGAAATCCTTCAATACTTGCTTTAACTTCAGCTATTTTTTGATAAATATTTAACTTTTCAGGCAAACTAATCACCTACTTTTACAGTGTATGATGTAGGTTTTTGGACTAAGTAAATTCCTTCCAATAACTCACCATTAGAGTCTATTAATTTACCATTCTCTGTCACATTAAAATCTTTTTTGATATCTGATTGATTTAATTTTTTAGTTACTTTGATATAGTTTAAAAATCCTCTATGTTCTAATTGATCTATAACATTTTGCTCATTACTAATTTGTATCACTTTGGACCCTTTTCTAGCTGTAACTTTGCCATAAGGTGTATTTAACTTAAATTTTGCATCTTTTTCACGTTGTTCTTTAAAATATTCTGTTAGAATATTTTAAAGTAATCTTTATTATGTTGAAGTTGCTCTGTTTGTTTATTTTGCCATTCCTTAATGCGTTCAATTTCTTGAGTAGCAAGTTGATTTATTTCATTTTCTTTAGCTTGAATTGCATCTAATTTTTTAAATGCCCAGTTTGCTTGATCTAAATTAGTTATTTTAAATGTTTCATTTTGGCGTTCAATAGTTTCGATTTCCAGTTGTTGTAATTCATTCATTAGATCAAGCCCCTTTTTTTACTAAAATTTGTCCACGCATAACTGCAATAATATAATTTTGCATACGTTCATGTGATTCTGGTTTCACTTCAAAAATCTGTAATAACTTATTATTTGTTTTATATCTATTATGATAATGTAAAAAGTTTATGATTAATTCATTTCTAGGAGTCTTCTCAATTTCCAATAAACAGCATTGTTTTGTATTCTGAAATTCATTAAATAAGTTTTGGTAGATATCGTACATTTTTTGTCTAGGTGTCATTGTCATTGTTGTTGTCCTCCAAAGTTGTTATAATTTAGTTGGTTATTTTTCTAACTGACTGTTAAGCATTGCCGTGCTTAATGGTCTTTTTTATTTCTTGAAAGAAATAATTATCATATAAAAGAAAAGTCATGATAGCTAATAGTGCAGCAGTACCAATAGCAGTTGTGAAATATAATCCAATCATCGCTAATAAAATTGACATGGTTACAAAAATCAAATTAGCAATGACGAATGAAATAAATGATTTGCACATGATGTCCTCACCTCCTTTAATTGCTGATTCTATTAATTACTTTTTGATAAGCATCTAAGATTTGTGGATATAGATAAATCACTCTTGTTCCAATTCGACGTGTAATTTCTACAATTTCAGGTTCACATACAATTTTATTTTGTAGAGTTGACTTACTTAGCCCTGTAATTGTTACTAGATCTTTAATATCAATTGAAGCGTATTGACGTTTGTAATTTTCTAAAATACTTTCCACCTTTGACTGCACCAACTCATTAATAAAATCATCTTTAATTTCAATTGCAATATTGCTCATAAGTTGTTCCTCCATAATTAAAATTTGCTATTGTTCAGTTTTCCGAACGTTTTGATTAAAAAAATATAATCCCACTTTATTAGGTGAAATTTCAAGTAGTTCGCAAATTCTTTTGATTTCCCATTGAGTGAATGAATTTTTTCCCTTTCAATTTATGATTTATTGAAGTCCGTGATATCGGAATAGCGTTAGCTAATGAGCTTTGACTATGTCTATATTCTGCCATTCTTTCACAAAGCAAACTATAATCAAATGTATAACTCATCTAAATCACCTCCTTATTTGTTCGGCTTTCCGTACATTTTTATTAAAGCATTGTAGTTTAAAATAGTCAACATATATTTTTCATTTTTCTGTACAAAATTTGTTGAATATAATTGTAAGTTCTCTAATTTAGTAGTATTATACTTAAAGGAGGTGTTCAGAAATATGAACTGTTTTAAAAACAGATTACGCGAAGCTATTGATTCTAAAAAATATTCGCAATCTGAATTATCAAGGTTGACAGGTATTGGACGTAATTCAATTAGTGATTATTTAAATGGAAAATACGAAGCTAAACAAGATAAAATTTATATTTTAGCAAAAGTGCTTGATGTAAGTGAAGCTTGGCTTTTAGGCTATGATGTTAACCCTGAACGCCTCAGTGATGACGATAAAAGATTAAGTCATAATGGAGAAATTATTGCAGCACATATAAGTGACGATGTAACAGATGAAGAAATGAAGCAAATAATAAATTTCATAAACTTTATAAAAGATAATAAAAGCGATAAATAAAAAGAGACGCTAATTTATTACTAATACCTTTGGTTAGTATAATTGTGTCTCTTTTTTATTATATATATTTTTAGCATATAGTTTACTTCTCTAGCGATTAGTGATGATAAACATAAAAATTTAAAATTTCAATTTTATAAAAATAAACTGAAAAGGAAGTGATCTACTATGCATAATTGCAAGGAGATGATAAATAAAATTGAAGTAAAGTATATAGACTGCCCCGAAAAATTAAATGGCTTTATATGTGGTAATAATTTATATATAAGTAAATCTATTATTCCTGATTTAACAGTAAATGAAAAAGTAGTTTCGTATAGTACTCGACAGATAAATAAACTTAACTCTTTAGCCATCAGTTCTGTAAGTGAATTTATTCCTCTTGATCAACTCATCGAAGCTATTAAAAATCCTCAATTAAATTCATACTCTAAATTAGCAATCTACTTTAATACTACTTCAATTTATATTAAACAAACTCTAACTTTTTACAAAATCAAATATCCTAATTTAAATCTAATTAATGCTATTGATAATTAGCTTATTTTCAACTTAAGAAATATACATCTAGGGAGTGATAAAATGGCATCATTTGAAAAAAGAGGAAATAAATGGCGTTTTAAAGTACATTTTAAAGACCATAATGGAGATAAAAAATATATTTCTAGATCCGGTTATAGAACGAAGACTGAAGCCAAAAAAGCAGCTATTGAAATTGAAAGTAAGTTAAATAAGGGCTATAAAGAAGAAAAAAGCTACACTTTAACTTCGTGGTTTGAATACTATCTAAATACTTGGCGTAAAAATAAAATAAGTGATAGTAGTTTTGAAATTGAACAATTTTCAAAAAAAAGAATATTAGATTTCTATAATGATATTAATATTAAAGACATTACACCATCTATGCACCAAAGTTTTATCAATCATTTAATAGAAAAAGGTTATAGTAAATCTACTTTATCTAAAACTCACAATTTGCTAAAGCGTAGTCTTGAAAGAGCTAAGTATGATAGATTAATATACTTCAATCCTTGCGAAGGAATTACACTGAATCATAAAGATTTAAAAATTAAGGATAAAGCAAAGTACTTACCTAAAGATAAAGTTAAGCCTTTTTTAGCAATGGTTAAAAAAAGAGATGTATATCAATATTTTTTATTTAGAACTTTAATAGAAACAGGTATGCGTATTGGTGAAGCTAGTGCATTATGTTGGAAAGATTATGATAGAAAATTAAAAACAATTTCAATCACAAAATCTTATGATCAAAAAAGAAATAAATTCGGTCCTACTAAAAATAAGGAAAACAGAATTATATTTATATCAAATGAATTAGCTAATGAATTATTTAAGCTTAAAACATTACAAAATGGTAATAAGATAGCTAATTCAGACTTCTATAATAATTCCTATGATTACATATTTTGCAATGAATTTGGTGAGCCGCTTCCACGTTCAACTACACATAATACTATGATGTATGTCACTAAAAAATTACTTGGTAAAGGAAATGAGTTAAGTATTCACAAACTAAGACACACACACGCTACCTTACTTCTAGAAAGCAATGTACCTATGAAAGTAATTCAAGAACGTTTAGGTCATAAATCTGAAGCTATTACTAGTGAAGTTTATAGTCACGTTACTAAAAAAATGAATGATAATGCTAAAGAAAACTTTGAGAAGTATATTAAGAATGTATTTTAAAATTAGTTGCCCAATAGTTGCCCATTCAAGTAAAATTTAGAATCATTTTATATATAGGTTGCCCACTTTTATATAAAAAAGAAGCTAAGGCAAAATGCCTTAACTCCTTACCCCTATTAGGTTTCCCCTGAAATTGTTTAGCGCTTAGTATTGCTTAATATATTGTTCTCTTTCCCATTCGGATACTTGAGTTCTATAGTAATCCCATTCAATCGATTTTGAGTTAATAAATTGATTGTAAATATGGTTACCTAAAGCGTTTTTAATTGATTTATTTTCACGCATTGCTTTTAACGCAGTGTATAAAGTTGAAGGTAAGTCTTGGATACCAACTGCTTCTCGTTCTTCACGATTCATTTCGTAGATATTTTGGTTTACTGGTTCTGGAACCTCAAGTTTATTCTCAATGCCATCTAAGCCTGCTTCTAAAATTGCTGCTAATGCCATGTAAGGGTTAGCTGCAGGATCAACTGAACGTACTTCAATACGAGTTGATAGACCTCTAGATGTTGGAACACGTACTAAAGGAGAACGGTTTTTACCACTCCATGCAATATAACATGGTGCCTCGTAACCTGGTACAAGACGTTTATATGAGTTGACGATTGGATTACATACTGCAGTGAATCCTCTAGCGTTTTTAAGGACACCAGCTGTAAATTGATAAGCAGTATCAGTCAATTGTAAATCACCTTCAGGATCAAAGAACGCATTCTCTTTTCCTTTAAATAGTGATACGTTGAAGTGCATACCACTTCCATTTACACCAAATAATGGTTTTGGCATAAATGTAGCATGTAAATTATGCTTACGTGCAATTGTTTTAACAACTAGTTTAAATGTTTGGATATTATCACATGCTGTAACAGCGTCTGCATATTTAAAGTCAATTTCATGTTGACCTGGCGCTACTTCATGGTGGCTTGCTTCAATATCAAAGCCCATATCTTCTAATTCTAATACGATGTCACGGCGACAATTTTCACCTAAATCTGTAGGAGCTAAATCGAAATAACCACCATCATCGTTTAATTCTAATGTAGGTTCGCCTTTTTCGTCTAATTTAAATAAGAAAAATTCTGGTTCAGGCCCTAGATTAAAATCAGTAAAGCCCATGTTTTCCATTCTTCTTAATACACGCTTCAAGTTAGCTCGTGGATCACCTTCAAATGGTGTACCATCTGTTTTAAATACATCACAGATTAGTCGTGCAACTTTTCCTTGTCCAGCAGTCCAAGGGAAAATAACCCAAGTATCTAAATCAGGATGTAAGTACATATCTGATTCTTCGATACGAACGAAACCTTCAATAGATGAACCATCAAACATCATTTCATTATCTAATACTTTTTCTAATTGACTTACTGGAACTTCGACATTTTTAATAGTCCCTAAAATATCAGTGAATTGTAATCTTAAATATCTTACGTTTTCTTCTTCAGCAAATTTACGAATATCATCTTTTGTAAAACTACGTTTTGGCATGGTATAAATCCTCCAATTTCATTTAATAAATCGTGATAAATCACCGCGATTTATTGGTAATGTTTCACTACGTGGTTTCTGCGTTGCGTCAACAATCATTCTCTTTCTTGTCTCTTGTTCATCAGTAGTTAAATGCCCTTGCTCATCGAATATAATTTGTTTAATACCTCTAATATTAAATCCCTTTTCGATAAGAGACTTTATTTCTAACAACCTCTCTAAATCGTTCATAGAAAACAATCTCTTATTTCCATCTGTTCTTTCGGGCATCACAAGTTCATGTGTTTCATAGTAACGAATTTGTCTTGGTGATAAATCTGTCAATTTACTAACCACACTCATAGAGAAAACGGCCATGTTTCGTCTGATTGAATCATTAGACATTCCTTGAACCTCTCCTCTACTTTTGAACTTGTTATTAATTTAGCATAGTTTTACTTTAATTACAAAAGTATGTAAGGTTTTCTGACATAAACCCTCTAAACCTTATTATATCAATGTTTATTTATTAGTAATTAATTAAAATTAGAAATAAAAATAGCTTATAACACAAAAAATTTAAAAATTTTCTGACATTTTATAATATTTGAAATAAAAAGAGATTGCTTTTCAAAGTATAACTAAGCTTAATAACTTTTATCTTAGGCCTAACAACTCTAAGAATAAGGCTAGAACATCGTCCATTCTCTTTATATCTATTACTTTTGGGGAGTCGAAAATCTTATCGAAAACAAACTCCTTATAACATCGTTATCATTTATATGATCTTTCTTTGATGATTTAATGAATCATACGGGAATGCTTTTATGCTATATCCTTATATTGAGCCTAATCTTTTATACTTTGATCTCAATCTCTTAAAAATTATAGTAAATTGTTATCTTGCATATCTTGCAACGCACGCGTAACAGCTAATTTGACATGTTCATAAGTTAAACCACCTTGAACATATGCTTCATAAGGCGGGCGTATAGGTCCGTCTGCAGATAATTCAATAGATGAGCCCTGAATAAATGTACCTGCAGCCATGATGACATCATCTTCGTATCCAGGCATATAGCTAGGTTCTGGACTAAAATGTGCGTTAATTGGTGAAGCGTGTTGTATACTTTGACAAAATGAAATCATTTGCTCTTTCGTCTCAAATTGAACCGTTTGAATTAAGTCTGTACGATAAACATTATATTTAGGGGAGGTCTTCATGTTTAGTTTTTCTAATAACAAACTAGTAAACAGTGCACCTTTTAAACTTTGGCTAACCACATGTGGTGCTAGAAAGAATCCTTGATACATTTCTTGTAGAGAATTAAGTGAGGCACCTGCTTCCTTACCAATGCCTGGTGCTGTTAAACGATAACCACAGCGTTCAATTAAATCTTGTCTACCAGCAATATATCCTCCAATTTTAGCTAAACCTCCACCTGGATTTTTAATTAATGATCCGGCGATTAAATCAGCACCTACTTCAATTGGTTCTTTTTCTTCTACAAATTCCCCATAACAATTATCAACAAAAATAATGATATTGGGATAAACCTCTTTAATTGATTTTATTGCTTGTTCAATTTCATTTATTGTAATTGATGGACGTTGATCATATCCTTTTGATCGCTGAATTGCTACAACTTTTGTATTGTCATTAATTTCAGTGATGACTTTAGGAATATCAATTCGACCGTCACGTAATTCGACTTCATTATAGCGAACACCATATTCTTTAAGACTTTCAACACCATTGCCATTTATGCCAATGACTTCAAGAAGTGTATCATATGGACTACCTGTAATATAAAGTAGTTCATCATTGTTTTTTAACGTACTTTGTAAGGCTAAAGTAATAGCGTGGGTACCTGATATAATTTGAGGTCTAACAAGTGCGTCATCTGCTTTAAATGTGTGCGCATAAATTTCTTCTAAATGGTCTCTCCCAAAATCATCATATCCATAACCCGTAGACCCGTGTAAATCACTTTCGCTAGCTTTAACATGGTGAAAAGCATTTAAGACCTTTTCTTGATTAAATAATGCACGCTTTTCAATTTTCTTAAAGTAAGGAATAAGTGTGTTTTCAACTTCTTCAACTAAATTGCTAAAATCTTGCATAATCTGTCTTCCTTTTTATAATTTTTTAAATCCTTTGATACGATAAGATGCTTGCGTTTCGTCAAATATTAATTCAGTAACAAGCGTATGTTGTTTAAGAAAATATAATCTATCTGCATCAGCACTGTCTACAATTTCTTCGTATGGGCTGAGACTATTTTTTATTTCTTGAATTACTAAATTTTTTACCTTTTCTTTATCATTTTCATCACGGCTAGATACAAAAACATGCGCAGATTTAGATACAGGTACATCCATCTGTTCGTTACATAAGTCTTTTTTATTAAAAATAACTACTTGTGGAATATGATCCATTTCTAAATCATTAATGATTTGATTTACAGTGTCAATTTGAGTACGGTATTCCGAATGACTTGCATCGACGACATGCATAAGTATGTCTGCACCTTTAGCTTCTTCTAGTGTAGATTTAAACGCAGCCACCAAAGTCGTTGGTAATTTTTGAATAAATCCTACCGTATCAGAAATAATTATATTAAATCCTTCATTCACTTGTATTTGTCGTGTTTTGGGATCTAATGTTGCAAACAAAATATTTTTTTCATAGGTCTCCTCATTAGCTAAAACATTAAACCATGACGATTTACCCGCATTTGTATAACCAACTAAAGCGATTTGAAAAACTTGATTTTGTTCACGTTTATTTCTATATCTTTCCCGATGATCCACGACCGTTTTTAATTGATGTTTAATCTCATTCATACGTGTTCTAATATGGCGACGATCCATTTCTAACTTTGTTTCACCTGGACCTCTTGTTCCTATGCCACCACCAAGACGAGATAGACTTTTACCATGACCTTGTAGTCTTGGTAACAAATAGTCGAGTTGTGCAAGTTCAACTTGTAGCTTTCCCTCTCTACTTCTCGCTCGCAACGCGAATATCTCTAAAATTAATTGGGTTCTATCGATGATTTTAATGCCCAAATTATCATTTAACGTTTTAGACTGTGCCGTCGTTAATTCATCATTGGTTACGACAACATCTATATCATGGAATTCTATGAAAGATTTTATTTCATCGATTTTTCCTTTTCCAACATAATATTTATGGTCAAATTGCTCTCTATTTTGAGTGATTTGTCCTTTAACATTAAGTTGGCAAGTTTGTGATAAAGCATCAAGCTCTTCCATAGTAGATTCAAAATTAAATTGACGATCCGTTTGAGCATGTACACCGATTAATACAGCAGTTTCTCGAATATTTTTTGTTTCATAGGTCGCATGCTGTGTCACGTTATACATCTCCTTTTAAAAGTTACTCAAGACATTTTATCATAGAGTGTGAACAAAGACTAACTACACAAATTGTGTTAAATTAGATGTATAGCGAAAGGGTGATAATATGGAAAGTATTTATGATTTCGTTGTAGAAAAAAACAATGGTGAAAGTTATAAATTAGAGCAGTATAAGGGTGACGTTATGCTTATTGTCAACACTGCTAGCGAATGTGGTTTTACACCTCAATTCGAGGGTTTACAGAAGTTATATGATGAGTATAAGGATCAAGGATTTATTATTTTAGGATTTCCATGTAACCAATTTGGTGGTCAAGAACCAGGCTCGGGGGAAGAAGCTGCTCAAAATTGCAAAATTAACTATGGTGTGACTTTCCCTATTCATGAAAAAGTTGATGTTAAAGGTGATAATCAACATCCATTATTCCGATTTTTAACAGACGCTGCTAAAGGGATGATAAACGAAAAAATCAAATGGAACTTCACTAAATTCTTAATTGACCGTGAAGGTAATGTGATTAAACGTTTTTCCCCTCAAAAGAAACCGGAACAAATAAAGTCTGAAATTGAAAAATTACTATCATAAATTTTAAAAAGAAAATGCTTCATCTAATGTTTTTGAACTGAATTAATAAATTCAATAATTACATTAGATGAAGCATTTTTTATTACAAACATTCCTTGGTTTGTGTTAAAGTGCTACGTTTAAAACATGTGCTTCAATATTTAATAACATTCTTAAATAAGTCAAAATATGACTTCTATTGAGTTGATGCATTATGAATGCACTTTGATTACAACTTTTTATTCTTCACTATTCACTTCAGTTGCTTCAGACGATTCATTGTCTACAGTGAAAGTGCTGATCGCATGTTTGTAAATCAGATGTTGCTTACCTTGAGAATTTAAACTTACAACATATTTGTCATAATTTTCAACGACACCTTTCATTTGAAAGCCGTTTAAAAAGAAAATTGTGACTTCAGTTTTTTCCGATTTAAAGTTCTCTAGTGCTTGGTCTTGGATGTTTTCGTTTGCAATCATGGTTAGAACTCCTTTTATTTATTTGGGTTGTAATCTCATCTAACATCATTTGAAGTGACATCCTTTCTTTATTTAACCAATGAACATTCATTTTATTTTTAAACCAAGTCAACTGTCTTTTAGCATATTGTCGAGAATGCTGTTTTAGTTTCTCTACAGCACTTTCCATGCTTATATTTCCCTTTATAACGGGTACAAGCTCTTTATACCCGATGGCTTGCATACTTTGACTCGCTTCAAAACCTTGTTCAACGAGATGTTTCACTTCATTAAATAATCCGTGGCCCAACATAATATCAACACGTTTATTTATTCTTAAATATAATGTTTCACGCGACATTTCAATCCCTATTAATAATGTATCATAATTTTCAGTAAATTGTTGTACTTTCTTGCGAGAACTTAAAAGTTTTTTTGTTTTCAAATAATATTCTATTGCTCGCAACGCTCTTTTTCTGTTATTAGGATGTATATCCTTGGCTGATTCTTTGTCGAATGAAGCTAAATATTCGTGAAGCTTATTATTATTAAGCTGCTCAAGTTCTGTTAACTTTAATTTAACTTGCTTCATTTTATCATCAGATATGGATTCATCTTCAAAAGCATAGTTATATAAGAGAGATTGTATATATAGTCCTGTTCCTCCTGCTATAATAGGCACCTTGCCTCTTCCAGTAATATCTTTAATATATTTTTCTGCCCTTTTTTTAAATTCATATGCAGAAAAAGAAGCATCCGGGGGCAAGATATCTATCATATAATGTGGTATACCTTCCATTTCTTCAGTTGTAACTTTTGCTGTACCAATATCCATTCCTTGATAGACCTGCATTGAATCTCCGCTAATAATTTCTCCGTTAAATTTTTTAGCAACTTCAATACTTAACTCAGTTTTACCTGAAGCCGTTGGACCTACAATAACGATTAAAAAAGGCTTTGTCATTTCAGTCATTTAAGATTCACTCACTTTTGTTTTTTCAAAATTTGCTTTTCCATCCATTCAAACATGTGTTGCCAAGTTTTCAAATAATCTTCCTCAAATAATATTTCATGACGCTTATGTTTATATAGTTGTACTGTTATATGTTTAATACCTGCCCTTTTATATAATCTAGCTAAATGCTTTATACCTTTACCATATTCACCAAACGGATCATCTTTCCCAGAAATAAATAGTATAGGTAGATTTTTGTCCGTTCTTTTTAATTGTTGTCGTTCTGCTGTTTTCATCATGGTCTTTAAAGTTTGATAAATGAGCTGATTTGATACCTTGAATCCACAAAATTCATCTTCCACAAATTTATCAACTTCATCTTGACGTGTAGAAATCCAATCACTTTCTGTTCGAGGTTGAGTGATTTTTTTATTGAAAGTTTTATTCAATAATTGATTCACCCATTTGAGTCGACGTCGTTTTCCAAAAATAAATGTAACTATCTTCATCGCTAAACGTATTGGAACGCCTTTCCACTTGGGGAACATACCTGTTCCTGTAAGAATTAAACCTTGAGCAATGTCAGGATACTTTTCAACAAATAATCTAGCAATAATGGAGCCCATTGAATGACCTATGATAATATAGGGTACATTGAGCTCTTCAAGATATAATGTCTCAATGATTTCATAAGCGTCATCTACAATTTGATTCATGCTATTAAAATGACCACGTTCATTCTCGTCTATTTCTTTACCATGTCCACGGTGATTATGTCTGACAACATCATAACCTTGTGTATTTAAAGCTTCAACTAACTCTTGATAACGGTCCATATGTTCAGCCATGCCATGGAAAAGATGAACAATACCAATAGTACTCTTTTTTGCTTTATCAATTTTCACCTCTATCATTGTTCCATCTTCAACTGTTATTTTAAAATGACTTTGACTCACAACATATGCCCCCATTCCTTTTTATTTGTTATGTCATTTATAGTACATCAACCTATATCATATTTAATATACCGTGTGTGAGATATCATATCAAATCGTACGCACAGTGAGTTTTTAGAAGCTTATAGTATTAAAATAAAAAACTACTTGCAGATAAAAAGGTCTCCTCCATCTACAAGTAGTTTATTATAATCTATTAGATATACAATCAATAGGAATGATTAAGCTTTAGTTGCGGGTTGATCATTTCCTGTACGTGCCTCATCAATCGCAACTTCTACTTCTTTAGTATAAGCCTCTTTTTGAGTTTCACTATAATTAAGCATATCTGCCATAACATCTATCACAGCATTTTTATAATCTAACACATCTTGAATATTAAAGTATAATTTGCCAGAACGACGTACTAAGAAGTCAGTTGGTTTGTAAACCATTTCTTGTTGAATGCTATAAACTAATTCAACATAAATTTCTAATGGTAACTTACTATCATGGTATGGTGCCGTTTGAGCAATATTAAATAGTTGATCAACATTTGAACCATATTTACTTGCTAAGCGACGTGCCACATCTTCATCAATTCCAAAACCTTTAGCTGCATCAACTTTTTGTTCAACAAAGTGTTCAAAGTTTTTGCTTCCGCCAACGTCACCACCGGAAATTTTTAGATTTTTTGTGGCACATGATTCAAATTTCAACCCATATTCTTGTTTCAAACGTTTAGCTAATAAATCAACAATTTCTAGTGCCATATGACGATAACCAGTTAATTTACCGCCTGCTATTGTTAATAATCCAGATTCACCTTCCCAAACTTCATCTTTACGTGAGATTTCAGAAGGATCTTTACCTTTTTCAAGAATTAACGGACGAATACCTGCCCATGTTGATTCAATATCTTCATCTTTAACATTAACTGTAGGGAACATGTAGTTAATTGCATTAATTAAATAATCTCTATCTTCTTGTGTTGTTAAAGGAGTTGCTTTTTCATTATCATAAAATGTGTCAGTTGTTCCTACATAAGCTTTTCCTTCACGTGGAATTGCGAAAATCATACGTCCGTCTTTTTCAGTATCAAAGTAAACTGCTTGACCTAACGGGAATTTAGATTGATCTATAACAACGTGCACACCTTTAGTTAATCTTAATTGTTTATTGTTACGTGCATAATCGCCACTTCTCACTTCATCAACCCATGGACCTGAAGCATTAATAACTTTTTTAGCTTTAATCGCATACGTTTCGCCATCAATCATATCCAATACTTCAATACCATTTACTTTCTTATTGGAATCATAAGTGAAGTGTTCTGATTTTGTATAATTAAGGATTTCTGCTCCATTTTCAGCAGCTTTTTTCATAACTTCAATAGTTAAGCGCGCATCATCAGTACGGTATTCTACATAGTAGCCACCGCCTTTTAGTCCATCACGTTTAACTAAAGGTTCTTTATTTAACGTTTCTTGCTTAGATAACATTTTTTTACGTTCAGATTTTTTGACACCAGCTAGACGATCGTACATAGCTAGTCCAATAGAAGTTGAGAACTTACCAAATGTACCACCTTTATGCATAGGTAAAAGCATCCATTCTGGTGTTGTCACATGCGGACCATTTTCATAAACAATAGCACGTTCTTTACCTGTTTCTGCAACTACCCCTACTTGCAGTTGTTTTAAATATCTTAAACCACCATGTACAAGTTTAGTTGAGCGTGAACTTGTACCTTGTGCAAAGTCTTGCATCTCTACTAAAGCTACTTTCATGCCACGATTGCTTGCATCTAAAGCAATACCTGCACCTGTAATACCGCCACCTACGATAACAACATCGTATTCAGTGTCTCTTAAATTCTTTTTAATATGATCCCTTTTCAATGTAGATAATGACATTATCTAAACGCCTCCTAGTTATAAATAAAAAACGAGAAATTTATCCCCACAATAACATTAAATTGTTTTGTACGAACAAATCTCTCGTTTCTCGATTTTCTTATTAACTTATCTAAATTATAACACAGTTAAGAAAATCAAGTCCATTTAAAGATTTAAAAAGTCTAAAACATAGCTTAATCTTCTAATTTAAATACTTGAGTCGCCTTAACAGCTTTTTTCCAACCACTATAAAGTTTATGACGTTGATCTTCATCCATTTCTGGTTTGAACTCAGTTTGAAGTTTCCAACGTTCACGGATATCCTCTTTATCATCCCAGAATCCAACAGCTAATCCAGCTAAATATGCAGCACCAAGTGCTGTTGTTTCTTGGATTTCAGGTCTTTCAACAGATGAATTTACGATATCTGCTTGGAACTGCATAATGAAGTTATTTTTTACAGCACCACCATCAACGCGTAAATTTTGAACTTCAATACCTGAGTCCTTAGACATAGCTTCCATAACATCTCTTGTTTGATAACATAAAGATTCTAATGTAGCACGAATGAAATGTTCTTTTTCCGTACCACGAGATAATCCGAAAATAGCACCTCTTGCTTCTGAATCCCAATAAGGTGTACCTAAACCAACAAATGCTGGAACCATATAAACACCCTCAGTTGACTCTACTCTTGAAGCATAGTTTTCGGTTTGTGGCGCAGAATTAATCATTCTCAAACCATCTCGTAGCCATTGGATAGCAGAACCAGATACGAAAATTGAACCTTCAAGTGCATAATTAACTTTTCCATCTAAACCGTATGCAATGGTTGTTAACAAGCCACTTTCAGACTTAACTGCTTCTTCACCAGTATTCATTAGCATAAATCCACCTGTTCCGTATGTATTTTTTACATCACCGCGGTCGAAACATGCTTGACCAAATAATGCTGCTTGTTGGTCACCTGCAATACCAGCAATAGGTACTTCTTGACCAAAGAAGTGATAGTCGATAGTTTTCCCGTAAATTTCACTTGATTCTTTAACTTCAGGTAACATTTGTTTAGGAATATCTAAGAGTTCTAACAACTCATCATCCCATTTTAGGTCATAAATATTAAACATTAATGTACGACTTGCATTTGTGTAATCTGTAATATGAGCAGTACGCCCTGACAATTTCCATACTAACCATGAATCGATTGTTCCGAAGAGTAAATCACCATTTTCAGCTTTTTCTCTAGCACCTTCAACATGATCAAGAATCCATTTTACTTTAGTTCCCGCAAAGTACGGGTCTAAAAGTAAACCTGTTTTTTCTCTAAATGTTTCTTCATAGCCTTGTTCCTTTAAATTTGTACAAATATCTTGTGTCTGACGTGATTGCCAAACAATAGCGTGATAGATTGGACGACCTGTATTTTTATCCCATACAACTGTCGTTTCACGTTGGTTTGTAATACCAATACCTTCAATTTGATTTGCATTAATATTGTTTTCATTAAGTAACTCAGCCATAACTGATAGAACAGATGTCCATATTTCATTAGCATCATGTTCTACCCAGCCTGGATGTGGAAAGTGTTGTTTGAATTCTCTTTGAGAAACACCTTTAATTTCTCCTTCTTTATTAAAAAGTATCGCACGTGAACTCGTAGTTCCTTGATCAATTGATAAAATATATTTTTCCATAGGTATATGACTCCTTCAAAAGTGAATAATGAATTCATTATCTAAACAATTAAACATTCTAAAATGATAATTAAATAGACTTTTAAATGTGATTGTTCAACACACATGAACATATCACGTTAATCATACGGTTATATATACGAATGCCATATGTTAATAAATTGATTCAATATCGTTGTTTTTATTTTGAGATATCTTATTTAGTATCACACCAAGTATAAGTGTGAATATAAGTACAATTAAACCAATGAAACAACTAAAATTGAATGTTTGTTTATAAAATACTTCGTAAACAATCGCACCTAACATACCGCCTGCCATTGGTCCCAGAACGGGTACAATTGCGTAAGACCAGTTAGATTTACCTTTACCATGAATTGGCAAAATAGCATGCGCAATACGTGGTGCTAGGTCACGGGCTGGATTAATAGCGTAACCAGTAGTACCTCCTAAGCTTAAACCAATTGCTATGATAAGACTACCAACAATAATTGGATTTAAACCATCAGCAATTTTATTAACCCCGATAAATAAAATTCCTAATGTTAAAGCCATAGTCCCGATAATCTCACTTAAAAAGTTAGCAAAATAATTTTTAATAGCTGGTGCTGTTGAAAATACACCTAATTTGACTGCTGGATCTTCTGTAACTTTCCAGTGTGGTAAATACATTAACCATACTAAAGCTCCACCAACAATACCGCCAAGCATTTGACAAACAATATAGCCCGGTACTTGTGCCCAGCTAAATCCACCATCCATGGCTAAAGCAACTGTTACAGCTGGATTTAAATGTGCACCAGAAAACGTTCCAACAGCATAAACGCCCATTGTTACTGCCAAACCCCAACCAAATGCAATAACAATCCAATCTGCACCGTTACCAGCACTTCTCTTTAAGTTAACGTTTGCACAAACGCCACCACCAAAAAGAATAAGGATTGCAGTACCTAAAAATTCTGCTAAATAAGCATTCATATACATTCCTCCCAAAAAACAGGGAGACCCCTACGTCAAATATATTACTTGTAGAAATCTCCGCGTCTCTCTTCTAATATTAACTTTTAAACTTGTTATAAGTTTACTATTATGTTGTAAGCGTTGTCAACAATTTTGTAAAAAAATTGTCATATTTGATTAAAGTTTTTATTGATATAGTGAGCATTTGTTTTTAATGTACTAAATAAAAGGTTTAACAATTTTTTTAAAAGTACATTTTTCTTTTTTCATAAAAAAAGAATGCACTTTAAGTTATTAATCATTCGGTATTCAAATCCACTCATTCCATGAAAAAGTGATAATACGCTGATTAACAAACTTAAATGCATTCTCATTAACAGTATATGAATTACCAAAGTTTTTCGTAACTTGTAGTAACGTACTTAGCACCATTGGAAATTGCTTCACTAATTTCCGATGGTTCATCAATAAGACCACCAGCTATTACTGATGCTGATGTTTCTTGTTGAATTTTACTCACTGCTTTACTTGCAACACCAGGTAAAACTTCAACATAGTCAGGCTCTACTTTTTTAATCAGTTCAATACTTCTTGTTAACGCTTGACTATCTATAATAAACACTCTAAATATCGTCAATGTATTTAACATTTTTGCTTTTTTGATGACCTTTGCTTTTGTAGAAACAATACCTTTAGGTTTATATTGTTGAATAATGTACTCACAAGCAAATTCATCATGACTGAGTCCTTTGATTAAATCGATATGTACATAACATTCAATCGAATGACTTTTAAGTAACTCCATAATGCTTTTCAAATGACCTATATGCATATCTAACACAACACATGCCTTGTAGTCTGTTTTAATTAACTTTTCTAAATCTCTCATATTTCTAATAGCTGGCAAAATATTCTCTTTCATAATTAAAACTCCTCTACATTACTCTTTTAAATAACTTTTCTAATTCGTAATTTGAAAAATTGATAATAATCGGTCTGCCATGAGGACAAGTAAAAGGATCTTCTGCTTCTCTTAGTTGATCAATTAAATCTGCCATTTCATTATTTTTTAAATAGTGATTAGCCTTAATTGATTTCTTACAAGACATCATGATTGCTGCATCTTCTCTTATTTTCTTCACATCAACACTTTTGTGTTTTAAGACAAGTTCAATCATATCTTTAATAATTTCTTCCGCTTCTACTTTTGGAAACCATACTGGGTAGCTATTTACAATATAATCATGCCCACCAAAATGTTCAAGATGTACTCCTACTTTATCTAATTCATCTTTGTACTGATCAATAATCATCTGTTCATCTTTAGAGAAATGGAAAGTGAGTGGTATTAATAAGTTTTGCACTTCATTTGTCACTTCCCCAATTTTTTCTCTAAAGTATTCATATTTAATTCTTTCCTGAGCAGCATGTTGGTCAATCATAAACATTCCATTTTCATTTTGTGCAATGATATACGTACCGTGTACTTGACCTACAATTTCCATATAAGGCACCCTACGATGAGGTGTCTGACTCACTGTTCCTTTAATATCTTTTGATTGCTGATTTAATATCTCATATTCGTTAGATGTGTCTTGTTCCATATCAAACAATACTTCTTTTTGACTTTGTAAGTAACTATCATCAATGTGATTGTGTAATTCATTAGAAACTTCCGTACTTTCATTATTTGTCGATGAAGTTGAATCTAAATTATTCCTATGCGACTCAACATCATGATTCTTATCTTTTTGATCATGTACATATGGTGCAGATGTTTCTCCAATTTGTGATTGTTTCTTCTCGAAATTAATCTTTTGTTGTTCAAATGTTTCTAAAACCTTATTCTTTTTGGGCGTACGATTTAAGTCGTTTTGTGGGATGAGAATTTTGTCTTTAAAAGCCTCTCTGATTTTAGTTACGATAAGATCGTAAAGTTGATCTTCTTTAGAAAGTCTCACTTCTAATTTTGTTGGGTGAACATTTACATCAACCAAAATAGGATCCATTTGGATATTAATATAGCATATAGGAAATCTTCCTATTGTAAGCAATGTGTGATAACCTTCTAAAATTGCTTTATTGAGTACAAAGTTTTTGATGTATCTACCATTGATGAAAATAGAAATGTAATGTTTATTACTTCTAGAATGTTCAGGCTTAGCTACAAATCCTTCAAGATGATAATCACTAGTATCACCCGAAATATGCACTAAATCCTTTGCTACTTTCATTCCATAAATTTCAGCCATTACTTCATTTGTTCTTCCTGAACCATTCGTACTTAAAAGTGTTTTACCATCTGAAACTAAAGCAATTCTAATTTTGGGATGACTCATAGCCATTCTATTTACAATGTCCGTAATTTTACCTAGTTCGGTATACAAACTTTTTATATATTTTAAACGTGCAGGTGTATTGTAGAATAATGACTCCACTTGTATATCTGTACCCTTTTTAGCTTTTGCAGGTTTTTGATGAATAATTTTACCATCTTCAGCATATATTTCATGTCCATTTTCATTATCAGTACAGGTCTTTAATGTCACCTTTGCTACTGATGAAATACTAGCTAAAGCTTCTCCTCTAAACCCTAAAGTACGAATATGGAACAAATCATCATCTGCGACTATTTTACTCGTTGCGTGTCTATGAAATACTAACCCTAAATCTTCCTGAGCAATACCTGTGCCATTATCTACAACCCTTATTGATGAAACTCCAGATTGTTCAACCTCAATATTAATCTCTGTCGCTTGTGCATCAATTGCATTCTCTAAGAGCTCTTTAACTACGGAACTTGGTCTTTCAACTACTTCACCCGCAGCTATTTTATTAGCTAGAGACGTCTCAAGTTCTTTTATTTTCCCCATCGTTTACACCTCTTCTACTTTAATTGACTTTGTAATTCATTCAGCTTGATTAAGGCTTCCAATGGTGTCATATTGGATAGATTTAATTCTCGAATTTGACATTCAACCTCACTTTGTTGATTGTAACCATCAAATAAATCAAAGGTCGCTTGCTCATAATTGTGATTTGATGTATGCGTTTCTATAACTGATTGTTCTTCTTCTATTCGACCATAATCGTTATACGACGGAACCGTACGTTGATCGTCAGTATCCTGATGAGAAAGTTGATACGAAGGTTTTTGCTCAAATGCATTTAAAATAACTTGCGCTCTATCAATGACTTCATTAGGTAAATCCGCTAATTTTGCCACTTGAATACCATAGCTATCATCCACAGCGCCATCTTTGACTTTATGCAAAAATATCAGTTCACCTTGATACTCGTTTGCAGCAACATGTACATTTTTTAAACAGTTAAGCATTTGATCAAGTGAAGTCAATTCATGATAATGTGTTGAGAAAAGTGTCTTAGCATGGGAAGTTTGAGCGACATATTCAATCATCGCTTGCGCTAACGCAAGACCATCATAAGTGGATGTACCTCTTCCTATTTCGTCAAAGATAATTAAACTATTTTCAGTAGCATAAGTTAAAGCTTTTTGAGCTTCTAACATTTCTACCATAAACGTACTTTTACCTGATACAAGGTCATCTGCTGCACCAATCCTAGTAAAAATTTGATCAAATATAGGTAATGTTGCTGAATCACATGGTACATATGCTCCCATTTGAGCCATGATACTTATTATAGCAACTTGTCTCATATATGTTGACTTACCTGACATATTAGGTCCCGTAATGAGATAAATAAACGTTTCATCATCGAGATGGCAATCATTAGGTACATAATCATTATGATCCATCACTCTCTCAACAACAGGATGTCTTGAGTTTTCTAAATGTAAAACTTTATCATCGCTAAATGTAGGTTTGACATAATTATATTTTTGAGCAATTTCAGCAAAACTTTGTAAACAATCAAGTTCTGAAATGATTTTCGCTTGCTTTTGTAAACGTTCCGTGTACGTTTTAATGTGTTCTCTTAATTTAACAAATAATTCATATTCTAACTCTACTGCTTTATCTTCAGCACCAAGTATTATATCTTCTTTTTCTTTTAATTCATCCGTAATAAATCGTTCAGCATTAGATAATGTTTGTTTTCGATTATAGCCAAACGCTTCAGGTTGAAAATTATTTAAGTTTGCACGTGTAATTTCTATAAAATAACCAAACACTTTATTAAAACTAATCTTCAATGACTTAATACCTGTACGTTCACGTTCCTTAGCTTGTAATTCTGCAAGCCAAGTTTTACCATTTTTTGAAGCTTCTAAATATTCATCTAGTTGCGTGTTGAATCCTTTTTTAAATAAACCACCATCTTTGATGGAAATAGGCGGCTCTTCAACTAAACTTTTTTCTAAAATTTGTAACAAGTCATCTAAAGGTTCCAATTCTTTAAATTGCGTGGTAGTTTGTGCATCCAATTCATTGAGTAATGCTTTTATATGAGGTATTTCGGATATAGAATGCTTTAGTTGTATTAAATCTCTTGCATTTACGTTTCCGTAACTCACTCTTCCTACAAGTCGTTCTATGTCATACACTTGATTTAAATGATTACGTAATGTATCTCTTTCAATAAAACGGTCCATAAACTCTTCAACAATATTTAATCTGTCGTTGATTTGTTGTTTATTAATTAATGGGCGATCAATCCACTGCTTTAAACGTCTAGCACCCATTGGTGTTTTTGTCTCATCCATTAACCATAACAAGGTCCCTTTTTTTGATTTTAATCGTATGCTTTCTGTCAGCTCTAAATTTCTCTTTGCATAATAATCCATCTTCATATAATCAACTGCAGCATATTCAATCACTTCCTCAATGTGAGATAAGTCTCGCTTTTGTGTGTGATGAATATAATCTAGCAATAATTGAGTTGTGTCATGCATTAACTGATGTGTCAACTGATTCATATCATAATCTTCATCAGATATATCTTCACGAACAGTAATCGTCTCAGTTATCATGTTGATTTGTCTTTTTAATTCTTCAGATAGAGCTTGCTTTATGACAATTTCATTGGGATTAATTGTTGTAATCTCATTAAGCAAGGTTGCTGTATCTTTGAAATGAGTTACTTTGAGTTCTCCTGTAGAAACATCACAATAGCATAATCCAAATTCTTCATTTTCGATAAAACTTAAAATATAATTATTTTTCTTTTCATCCATACCACTTTGATCCATAACAGTTCCTGGTGTGACGATTCTTACAACTTCTCTTCTAACCATTCCTTTTGTTTGCTTTGGATCTTCCATTTGTTCACATATAGCGACCTTATACCCATTATTAATCAATGTTTCAATGTAATTATCAGCAGAATGATATGGTACGCCACACATCGGAATAGGATTTTCTTTTTTAGCATCTCTTTTCGTCAATGTTATTTCAAGTACTCTTGATGCTTCTTTAGCATCATCAAAGAACATTTCATAGAAATCTCCAAGTCTAAAAAATAGCAAACAATCATCATATTCAGATTTTATCTTTAAATATTGTTGCATCATTGGTGTAATGTTAGCCATTTCTATTTTCACAACCCTTATTCTTATATCTTTATTTATATTATATGTATAAATTTATGGTTTTTAACTCATTCATTTTAACATATATGTTTTTGAAACGCTTTTGTGTAATAGATACAAAAAGTACGCTTTCATATGAACAGATATCAACATTTTACTAATAATCCCCTATTCATCAAGCGTACTTAAAATAAATATTAATTTTTGTTAAATCTATCTAGTAAACCTCTTCTTTTCAACACAATAAGCAATATATAACTAATTAAAGCCCCAATAAAGCTTGATACTATGAACATAAGCATTAATGGTTTAATAAAGAAATCTTGAAGTCCTAAAAACCATGCTAAAGGTATACACATTAAACTACCAATAACACCAGTCCCTAACACTTCACCAACTGAAGCCATAAAAATATGCTTCCTATACATATAAAACAGACTGGAAAGTAAGACACCTATCATACTTCCTGGAAAAGCAAATGCACTTCCAGTTCCAAATGAAATTCGTAGTACAGAAGAAATAAAAGCTTGTGCTAAACCATACCATGGTCCAACGAATACAGCACATAATACATTTACAAAATGTTGAACGGGTGCGGCTTTAATTGGACCTAAAGGAATAACAATTAAACTACTTAACACGACATTAATAGCTATTAAGAACGCTGTGATGGTCAACTTTCTAATATTCATTGTGCTTAACTCCTCTAAAATAATTATTCATTATGTTCTTTTTTATTATATTCATTGAGTCTATCTTCCATTGTTTTGACCATCATTTGTAGTAAATCATTCGCCTCATATTGTGCTGAACGAAATTCTTCAACAATAGGTAATTCATTAATTTCATCTTCTAGATACTGAATTTTAGCTTCAGATTGCTCGAGTGCATTTTGTTTTCCATAATTTTGAAAATTAACCGATTGTTTTTGTTGGGCTTTCAAACGATTCATCTTTTGTTTTATTGCTTGATTATTATGAATTTGTTTTTCTACATTATGATAATCTTGAACAACTTCTAGTTTTCCGATTTTCTCTGCCAAACATTCGACTTTTTGTATGATTTCTTTTTCACTATACATACGATTGTGTCACCATTGAACGTTGATGTTCTTGTATAAATGTTCCATTTAAAGAATATTGTTTTGCCTCGTCAATTTTGACATCAACGAGTTTACCAATGCTCTCTCTTGGTCCTTTAAAATTCACAAGTTTATTTTTATCAGTATAACCTGCTAGAACATTCTCATCTTTTTTACTAGAACCTTCACATAATACGGTAACAATCTTACCTTCATACTGACTCATTGCTTGTTGAGAATACATTCCAACCTTCTTATTAAGTCTTTGCAAACGTTCTTTTTTCACTTCTAAAGGTACATTATCCTTCATTTTAGCTGCTGGTGTTCCATCTCTTTGTGAATATAAATATGTGTACGCATGCTCAAATTGAACGTCATCATATAATGTTAATGTTTCTTCAAATTGTTCTTCAGTTTCATTTGGATAACCTACTATAATATCAGTAGTTAAAGCTACGTTAGGGATAGCTTCCTTTATTCTTGAAACTAAATCAAGATAACTCTCTCTTGTATATTTACGACCCATTATCTTTAGTACTTGGTTATTACCTGATTGTACCGGTAAATGGATATGCGGTACTATGTTCCCACCTTTAGCTATAACTTCAATCATTCGATCTGTAAAGTCCCAAGGATGACTTGTTGTAAAACGAACTCGAGGTATATCAATTTTAGAAATATCTTCCAATAAGTCACCTAATTCATAATCCAGACCTTCGATATCTTTACCATATGAATTTACATTTTGACCTAATAAGGTAATTTCTTGATAACCTTCTCTTGCTAATTCTCTAACTTCATCAATGATGTCCTCTGGACGACGACTACGTTCTTTTCCTCTAGTAAACGGAACAATACAATAAGTACAAAACTTGTCGCAACCATACATAATATTAACCCAAGCTTTAATGTGACCATCACGCACTTTAGGTAAATTTTCGATGATGTCTCCCTCTTTAGACCATACTTCAACTACCATCGCTTTTGATAAGTATGCCTCTTCTAAAATTTCAGGTAAATGATGAATGTTGTGTGTCCCAAAGACCATATCTACATTTTGATAAGATTTTAATATTTTATTTACGACTGATTCTTCTTGAGACATGCAACCGCACACCCCAATTAAACAATCTGGGCGTTCTTTTTTTAAATGTTTTAAATTTCCTATTTCACTAAAGACTTTATTTTCAGCATTTTCTCTAATGGCGCATGTATTAATTAAAATCACATCCGCTTCATTAATATCTGATGTCGCACTATAACCTAGTGCATTTAATATTCCTGCCATAACTTCAGTGTCATGTGCATTCATTTGACATCCATATGTTTTAATTAAAAAAGTACGACCTTTACCCATACCTTTGTATTTTTCATCTATATGAAAATCTCTGTTATATTGAACTTCTTGTTTTCCTCGTTTTTTAGCTTCTTTTAAGCTAGGTGGCTGATACACTTGTTCAAAGTATTTACTATAATCTTTCTCAGCTTTACGATCACGTTCTGCTAGAATATTTATCGTTCCAGCCTTTCTTTGCTCTTCATTCACTTTGAAAATCCTTTCTATATGCCCATAATCATTACTTCATTATATTAAATTTATAGTCAAAGTGCAAAAAGACATGTATATGATGTTACAGCTATCTTTTATAATTAAATTATTAGCTTTTTATTACAGTAATCGATGTAAATCATATCTAAATGTTTATTTGGACATCATTTATTTATAATATATCAGTTGATAAAAGTCTTTTATATCATATTTTCTGTGTGACAATGCATAGCGTCTGAAGCATACCGATATTTTCTTACAAAATTTTAAGAGCCTTCAACACTATAGCATGTTAGGCTCTTAAATAGACAAGATAAGAAATATTATTCTAATTTACACTTAGTCGTATTTTCCTGTAAGCGTTTCAATTTCTATTCCTTCAGGTACGTGATAAAACTTAACTTGACTAATAATACTTCGACATTCTAATTCAACCATTCTATCATTTAATTTTTGAATTAAAATAAGACATTCACTCATTTCACCTTGAACTGTTGTTTCTAACGGGCCTACTCTGAAATGCAAACCTGAATCATCAATAATTTTAATTGCCTCATCAACATATGGAATAACATCGTTATTGTTCGGTGTTTTTGGAATAATTTGAATACTCATTAATGTATCTTGCATGTTTCATCTCTCCAATTAAGTTTTATAATATTATTTTAACACGCGTTAGAATTTAATTATGCACGTTCTATAGCTTTTTTCATTGCATCTGCAAAGTCGTACATTAAATCATCCCAATTATCTTTATTTTCACGGTTTTTGCGTGAACTTTTTCTATTTTTAAACAGCTCTTTTCTTAACTGAGCTGTCAGTTCTAATTGAACTCCTCCTTGGGTTTGAGTCATATTAACAATATTATTTTCTTGAGTTCCAGAAATATGGTGTGGTGCTTCTTGCACACTAATTCCTATATCTTCAAGGGATTCAGTGATTAACTCAATGAGTCGGTCATCACTACCTCCTATATAAGCCACGCTTTCATTCCCTTCACAACCATGTATGGCTACAGTTCTTTGACTACCTCTCACTAAATCTAATGCAATTTGGTCATCATAGTGTGTAGAAGTCACATGTAACTCATTATTTCCCTCACTTCTCATACCTTTAAAAGAAAAATAGTTATAGTCGCCACGATGTGCAATCGTATATGCTAATTCAGTTGTGGCAGGTTCAATTCCACCGCCATGTATTGCTAATATAGTGACCATGCTAGAACGATTTTCAAACTCTATTTCCCAATCTTTTCCTTCTTTAGTTAATTCTTTTAATTCCGTCATAGATTTGAATTTGTCCATATTAACCTCCGAAAAATCATCTTATATTTTTATTATTCCCAAAATTCATATTCTTAAAATCTTTTTACAAAATCTTTTACATATTTATTAAAAAAATAAAATTATTGTATTGATTAGGACTGTTCATTTAACTGTTCGCATTATTTATATATTTAATAATAACTCTGAGAAAAATTTCATCTGTTAATTACTTTACCTATATTTTTAAAATAATTTGGAATAAATTATGTCATTCTTATATCATTTACCTTTAGATGAGATGGATGATTAATCGTGTAAAAAATGTTAACTGAGAATTACATTATTGAATCGTTATGCTATTGATAAGCAATATAGATATAAAATAAGAGTGAGCAGAATTAAAATGTTATTCTGACCCACTCTTTAAATATGTTATTTCCCTATATGCATGCTCTATAATACTTTTTAAATTGAACCGTACTTCTTGATTTTCTATCGTAATCATTAAAGTTATTAGATAAGAAATTTCAGTAAAATTGGATAGTCATGATGTATCATTTTAAAAGTACACCTTCGTTTTTATTTTACCTACTTATTTTGACGCAATTCTAGTTACTATGAATGAGTATCCTTTATAAAAATTGTGCAGTTAAGTCGTTAAAAGTTTCTTCTGTAATATGAATGTCTCTTTTAGCTAACGCCTCATGTTCTAGTTCTGAAATTTGCGATTCATAAGAAGGTGTTGTTGTATCTTGATAAACGATACCTTTAACCAATGACTCATGATCCAACACAGTTTTCATAGCAAGTTGTTTATCTGTGTTGTCATAGCCCTCAATATCATCGATACTTGTTAAATGTTCTTTAAACCAGTCATAAGTATTCACTTTATTGTAAGTAACACAAGGTGAGAAAACATTAACAAAAGAAAAACCATCATGATGAATCGCATCTTCAATCATTTTAGTTAATGCCTTTATATCACTTGAGAATCCTTGTGCTACAAAAGTTGCACCAGAGGATAGTGCCAATTCCAATGGAGCTACATTCTTTTCTATATTTCCTTTAGGTGTTGATTTAGTTACAAATCCTTTAGCTGAGGAAGGTGATGTTTGTCCTTTAGTTAATCCATATATTTGATTGTCCATGACAATATACGTCATATTCATATTACGTCTAAGAGCATGAATAGTATGTCCCATTCCTATTGCATAGCCGTCTCCATCGCCACCAGAAGCGATAACTGTTAAATCTTTGTTTGCCATTTTAACGCCTTGCGCTAGAGGCAATGCACGACCATGGATAGAATGCACGCCATAAGAATTAATATAACCTGATAGTCTACCAGAACAACCAATCCCTGTAATGATTGCTACATCTTCTGGTTCTAAACCAATATTCGCTGTCGCTTTTTGTATAGCAGCTTGAACTGAAAAGTCACCGCAACCAGGGCACCAGTTTGGCTTCACATTATTTCTAAAATCTTTAAATGTAGCCAATTACACCAACTCCTTTAACTCTTTAGCAATTTCTAAACCTTTTTCTTCAATTTCATAAGGTAAGAAAGGTTTCCCATCGTATTTTGTTTGATTAACTAATTTATCATCAACTTGTGTGTTCATTTTTAAAATACTTGATAATTGTCCTTGATAATTATGTTCTGCAACTATTACTTTCGAAGCTTTATTAATAGCTTGTTGAACAATATCTTTAGGGAAAGGATGTAATTGTCGAATATGCATCGTATTCACTTTTACACCTTGTCGTTCTAGTCTTTCTGCACCTTCTCCAATAGCACCTTTAGTAGATATAAATCCTATGTACAGTATATCTGCTTTGTCATCATGTTCATTGAGTAACACAGGATTATTGATAACCAAGCTTTCAGTTTTGCGCATTCGTTTTTCCATCTGATTCTGACGATTCATAGGCGCCTCACTTGGCTTCCCTTCTTCATTATGTTCAACACCTGTTACATGATGTATACCACCTTTAACACCTGGTATTGGTCGTGGTGATACGCCACTAGCTGTTAATGCATATCTTTTAAAGTATGCTTTATCATCTTCAGCTCTCTCGATATCTGACTGTATTATTTCTCCACGACGAATATCGATTTTATTATAATCGAGTGTTTTAACAGTTTGTTTTCCTAATGATAATTGTAAATCACTTAACAGAATGACTGGACATTGGTATTCTTCAGCTAAATTAAATGCTTCCATAGTAAGATAAAACGCATCTTCAGCATCTGTAGGAGCAACGACAATTTTCGGAATATCACCATGGGTACCATAAATCATTTGTAATAAATCTGATTGCTCTTGCTTTGTTGGTAAGCCAGTAGAAGGACCACCTCTTTGAGTATTAATAATGACTAACGGCGTTTCAGTCATACCAGACAATCCAATAGATTCCATCATTAAAGAAAGACCTGGACCTGCACTTGCTGTAAATCCTCGTACGCCTGCATAGTTAGCACCAATCGCCATCGTTGCTGCTGCTATTTCATCTTCAGTTTGAACAACAGTACCATCAACTTTAGGTAGATTGGCAATCATGTATTCCATAATTTCAGAAGCTGGCGTAATTGGATAAGCGGACATAAATCTTGATCCAGCTGCTATTGCTCCTAATCCAATTGCGTCATTACCTATCATATATAAATGAGGATGACCGCTACCATTCTCTAACGTAAAGTCTCCATTAACGTTGGTAACTTGTTGCTTCATTAGATCATAACCGATATTAAGAGCTTGTATATTCATATCAACAACTTTATTACCTTTTTTTGAAAACATGTTATCGATTAAAGTTTCAAAAGTTGATGTGTTTAAATCCATCAGTGCAGATGTCGCACCAATTGCCACCATATTCTTCATTAATGCTGTTCCAAGTTCCTTTGCCGTGCTAGTGAATGGTAACTCAATTAATTGAGCCACACAGTTCTCTGGCTTTTGGGGTTTTGCTTTAGCATCTGCAATTATAATACTATCTTCTCTCATTTCATGATGATTTAATTCAATCGTTTCCTGGTCAAAAGCAATGAGTATATCCAAATCATCACTAATCGCATGCACAGGCGATGTTGAAACTCTTATCTTATTATTAGTATGGCCACCTTTTATACGACTAGAAAAGTGTCTATATCCATACAAAAAATAACCTTTTCTATTCATTGCAGTAGCAAAGATTTCACCGGTAGATTCAATACCTTCGCCTTGCTGACCGCCCACTTTCCATGATATTTGTGATTTCATATCACATGCCTCCTGTGGTATTAATTCACTCTCTATGATAACAAAATAAACCACTGTTTTACTATTTCAACAGTGGTACAAGTTTAAATTCATACTAATGGACTATATCCTTTTAAATTTGGAAAGGATGGTCCTCATTTATTAACAGTCTCTTTATTTGAATCGTTTTACCTTCTTTATTTAAATCTATGATAACTCCTGATAATACGCCTCTCCCATCATCTGGAACAACATGCCTTTGTGGCAAACTGGTAATAAAACGTTGAATAACTTCATCTCTATTGATACCTAAAATACCATCGTAATAACCTGTCATTCCGACATCTGTGATATATCCTGTGCCATGAGGTAATATACGATCGTCAGAAGTTTGAATATGTGTATGAGTACCAACAACAGCGCTCACTCTGCCATCTAAATACCAACCCATAGCATTTTTTTCAGATGTAGTTTCAGCGTGAAAATCTACAAATATGTATGGTGTAGATCTTTGAGCTTCCTCGATTAACTGGTCGGCCTTTTTAAATGGATCATCAATATCTTGCATAAATGAACGCCCTTGTAAATTAATAATAGCCAATTTAATATCGTTAATTTTTATTATTCTCATACCTGTTCCTGGAGCTTCATCAGGAAAATTTGCAGGTCTAACCATTCGATGAGCATCATCAATAAAATCGTAAATTTCTCTTTGACCATATGTATGATTACCCATAGTCATGAAATCCACGCCTTCTCTTAGAAGTTGTTTGTAAATTTTTTCTGTTAATCCTTTACCGTGTGCGGCATTTTCAGCGTTTACTATAGAAACTGTTGGGTGATAAGCTTGTTTAATTTTAGGTAAATAAGTAGTCATCATTTTCCTGCCTACTTTACCAACGATGTCACCTATAAACAATATTCTCATTTCTGTTCATCCTCTCATAAATTAAGTTTAATGGATACTGTACTATAATAAAAGTCTCATCAACAAATTAATTATTCTGAAAATTAAAAGACTTTACTTTTTTGTATTTATGTATTGTGTTAATATAAAATTAATAAAAATATAGGAGTTGTTTATTCATTCATGTCTATTAATATTGATCCTGAAAAATTTGCTGAATTAGTTGTAACTTCAAATCCAGCCAAATCTGATGAAGCTGAAGATATCGCTAAAGAAAGTTTAATTTTATACATTAATGCTTATCGTTTAGCAGAAAAATATGCAAACATCTCTACAAATTGCTATGATACAGCTGAAATTTTAAAAGAAATTAATGAAGTTGATTTACAATTAAAATAAATCATTATATCCGAGCGTTTATACGCTCGGTTTTTTATATTATATTTAATAAGCCACTGGCCGTAGATACGGTCAGTGGCTTATGGAATTATTTAGCATATTCTATTGCTCTAGTCTCTCGAACAACTGTCACTTTGATATGTCCAGGATATTGTAACTCTTCTTCAATTTGGTTCTTAATATCTCTTGCCAATCTATATGATTTTAAATCATCAATTTCTTCAGGTGAGACGACTACACGAATCTCTCTACCAGCTTGTATAGCAAATGCTTTTTCTACCCCATCATAACTTTCAGATAACGTTTCGAGTCTCTCAAGTCTTCTAATATAATTTTCAAGTGTCTCTTTACGTGCACCTGGTCGCGCAGCTGATAATGCATCTGCTGCTGCAACTAAAATAGAAATGATAGAGGTTGGTTCAACATCACCATGATGTGAGTGAATAGCATTAATAATTATGTTATTTTCATTATATTTCTTGGCTAATTCAACACCTATTTCTACGTGACTACCTTCAACTTCATGATCAATAGCTTTACCAACATCATGTAATAATCCTGCACGTTTAGCTAGAGTAACATCCTCTCCTAGTTCTGCTGCAAGCATACCTGAGAGGTGGGCAACTTCAATTGAATGTTTAAGTACATTCTGACCATAACTAGTTCGATAATTTAATCGACCCAAAATTTTCACTAAATCAGGATGCATATTGTGTACATTTATTTCAAAAGTAGCTTGTTCTCCAGCATCTCTTATGATATCGTCTACTTCCTTTCTAGCTTTTTCGACCATATCTTCAATACGTCCAGGATGAATACGTCCATCAGAAACTAAATTAACTAGTGCAGTTCTAGCAATTTCACGTCTAATTGGATCAAAGCCTGATAAAATAACTGCTTCTGGTGTGTCATCAATGATTAAATCAATGCCAGTAAGTGTTTCTAACGTACGTATATTTCTACCTTCTCTACCTATGATACGACCTTTCATTTCATCATTAGGCAGATTTACGACTGAAACAGTTGATTCAGTTGTATGTTCTGCTGCTAATCTTTGTACAGTTGTAGCAAGTAATTCTTTAGCTGTTTTATCAACTTTTTCTTTCGCTTCTTTTTCTTTTTCTTTAACAAGTATTGCAATATCTTGTGACAGTTCTTCTTCAACTCTTTGAAGCTGTTCTTTCACAGCTTCTTCTTGAGTGAGACCGGAGATGCGTTCTAATTCTTGTTCATGCTTCATTATTAATGTTTGAACACTACT
>ENA-ORXC01000146-ORXC01000146.1-marine-metagenome-genome-assembly--contig:-NODE-146-length-67849-cov-5.427182_pt1 | contig 67849 bp, 63 predicted proteins | sample MGYA00237865_ERZ511478 | MGnify/ENA metagenome assembly ERZ511478
ATTATTAGTTAGGGTTATTGATCGTGGCATCGTCCAGTTGTGAATTGCTTTCAGAATCATATCTTTAGATAGGTATTCACAGTCTAAAAAGTCTTATTTTATTACAACTTAATGTTGTGAATTGCTTTCAGAATCATATCTTTAGATAGGTATTCACAGTATACCGGCTATAAAATGCTGGTATACTGTTTTTTACGTATACGTATAGCATTAAAAAAATGGAGGTTTAACTCAAGTCCTTGACTAGTTTAAGGCGAGATTGTTATTTCTAAAAGAGTTCTAATTGCTGGCTAGGTGTTTCTGGTGCTACTTCTTTCTGACCATGAAAGAGCTCCATCATCCCAAATTGTTTATCGGTAATCTGCATGATGCAAATTTTCCCCTTTTTGGGTAAATTATTTTTAGTGCGTCGTATATGTACACTTGCGTTTTCTCTACTGGCACAAAACCGCATATAGATACTGTATTGAAACATGGCAAAACCATCATTAAGAAGCTCTTTTCTAAACCGAGCAGCCACTTTTCTTTCTGTACGCGTATCCGTAGGTAAATCAAAAAACACAAGTACCCACATAGATCGATATTGATTAAGACGTGTAAAGTTGTTAGACATGCTACGATTTTAAAGTCTGCTTATTGCATATTCTGGATAGAGTATTTTACGGCTCGTTCCTGCAAAACAATCGTATAAGCTACTTGTTGTTCTACTTACCGCATTCATAAGTGGAGACCAGGTTCCATCTATATAGACATCTAGAGCAGGGATTAAGAGGAGTTCAGACTTCAACTTAGTATTGAGCTCACTCAAGTCACAACCGCTTTCTACAAGTTCATATACAACGGCATCTACATAAATACGATACGGTTCCATAATATCATCTGCAAGGCAAAAGGCATTATACTTATTGCGATGGAAGATGCCCACAGATGGTAGCATACCACTACTCACTAGTGCTCTCGCTACAATAGCTCTCAATATGGCATACCCATAATTAAGAAGATTATTAGGTGCTATTCCTTTTTGGTTACGGCTAAAATCTTCTAGCTCACTGAATAAATGTTGAAAATAGTAGGCAGCCGCATACGCCTCATGATTATCTGCATCTCCACTTTTTACGGCAGTACTCCAGTTGCGTAGCTTGAGCGCATTATTACCTCTAGCCTCTAGATGCAATGCTTGATTATAAATTTTGGCAGTAACGGTTTGTTGCCATAAATTCTTTTTAAGCGGTACGCTGGCATTAAGCTGGTGTCGCATGCGTTCCGTTTGTAGTGTATGCCCTACCAGCGGCTGTAAAAACCCACAAGGTAAATGTTGCTGATCACAGGTAATGACCGCTGTCTTATTTTGAACCAGTTTCATAAGAAGACCATTGGTAATGGTGATTTGAGGATCTTCTAGCACCACATAGCCTAGATCTTCTATTGGAATCCTTTTTTCCTCTTTGCCATCTTCAGGAAAGTTGACCACCAATTGTTCATTACGGGTGCTGAGGTAAGCGGGATTACCGAAAAATAGCGTGCGTTTGATCATAAGTTAATATTCTCCTATTTGTACAATTTGACCAATATGATTTAATCGGATTTTTACCAAATTTTCTAAACCTGTAGTACTTTGAAATCTATGATATACCAAGTTATTAAGATTTTTGTCGTTGTTTAACTCAGTTTCTAAATGATGACGGAAGAAATAATCTTTACTTGCAATTTTCTGAACTCGGAACAAATGCTTGGAGATTAAAGAAGCATTTTTTTGATCCATTAAATCAACTTCCTGAGGATTAAATTCTTCTGATGGAAAAACAAAAATTTCATTTTGTTTCATGGTAAACTTGAACTTCCACCCTAAATGCTCGTTGTATTGCTTATCTATAATTGGTAATTTTTGGCGTGCCCGCTCTACAGCTTCATATAAGGAGACTACTTTTTCTTGTAACTTACCTTTATTATCTTCATAAATAGCAACGTGATGATTATTACCTAGGCTCACGTGATCTACTGGAATAGGATCATCATTTTTATCGAGTATCTCTGTACCCAGATGATCTTTTTTATAATGGAGTGCTTCTGCATTGCTCACTCCTGTAATGGTCACTCTCTTAATGGCGATTCCTTTTTCCTTATTTTGCCAAATAGGATTTTTACCTAAATCAGAAAAAGCTTCTTTATCATTGCCACCATAGGCCTCTTTACGTTTTTTCAAAATATCTCGTATACCTTCATCAACTACTTTGTCAAGTTTTAAACCTGGAGCAATATCTTTTCTAATAGTATAAATTTCTTCAAAACACAATACTTCTTTCAAGGGCTCATCATTCCAGAGCAGGGGATGTTTCTTGATTGTTTTTGTATCAAAAGCAATTTTCGGATTATTATCAAATGCTTCAAGGTGTTTTAAGACTAACACTCTTTGTCCAAAATGAATAATTTGTTTTGCTTCCGCGAAAGCTAAATTTTTATTGATTTTTGTAGGTTGATCTTTCGATCTTTTAGACCTACCATACACTGTTTCCTTATGAAGTTGTCCTCTAGGAGTTAATTCTAGAGAAGTATTATAGCCACCATCTTTCTTGGTCTTATTTACGTTTCTGGTTACAACCTTGTTTTTAGCTTTAAAAGATATCAAAACGGCTTCAAGGTGCTTTTTTGATTCACGCCTAAAGCTTGGCATAGGCTTTATAAATGTACGTTTACTATTTCCTTTGTCATCCTCCACTCTGTGGGTGATGAGGTTTTCAATATTTGCAATGATGAAATGTTTGTCGTGGGTTTTATCTCTGCGGGCATTTAGGTTATTAATGTATTGTATATGATTATGAGTTGTAAAAGCAACGGCTAGAGCATCCATCGCGTGATGTCTATGATCGTTACGCTTAGTCCAATCTTTTATTTTCTCTATTTTTTTATCATTTTTACGCTCTTCGATCTCTATTAATCCAGCAGCTCTGTATTTAGGTAGATTCAATTCTTTTAAGACATTAATAATACCCCAATCTTCCCTGAGCTTATCTGTGATTCTTCCTGTTGTGGGTGTCACATTCTTAAATACTTCGAGCAACATAGTTCGCCCCTTTTTTGCAATGTATTGACTGTTGCGTAGGTCACGTTCTATAAAACCTTCTTTGATATCTGTAGCACTTTTTAAAAGGCGATCGCGTTTACCTCTACTTATGGAGCCTTTTCCTTTATTGTAAAGAGCTTCGACGCGTTCGATATAATTATCTACTTCTGCATTTTTATCTTGAGTTATAAAATCTATAGCCGTGCGATTAGCCTTTTTAAGGTTCACTTCCCGATAGGCTAAGGTCTTATTTGAGAAAGAGTCGTCATAAATAAGGGCTTTCGGTAAGATATGCTCAATGTCTATTTTACCACTGTACAAATCTTGCAGTTTAATTTGCACATTAGAAAACAAGCTTTTATAAGCTCTTGGCTCGAGTTCTTTCCAAAGTTTATACTTTACTATATCATTTTTAGTAGGTGTAAAGCCAAACTGTTGCTTTATGGTTTTAGCAATGTCTAGATTTAATTTTGTTGCAGAGTTGATATATTTTGTAGCTTCAAGCCTTTCTTTTGCAGATTTTTTTAAATCTCGTGCGAGCTCTATTCTTATCTCATCGGGCTTACCATACGTGTCACACACCTGATTAATGACGTGTATCATTTGGTTGAGTATTTTTTCAACCACAGGATTGCGCAAACTGTTTTTTCCTAAAATTTCTAACCTATCTTTTAAAACTCTTTTGTCATTTTTTTCTGAGTTTATACTGTTAGAATGATTGTATCCAGCTTTATCGCAGGCCTCATAATAGTTGTCACCATCTTGTAAGTGAGGAAGCATTTTTTTGATAGCTCTAGCAGAGAGGTTCCCATAATCATTTGGAAAATTTACATTAGCAAGCATTCCCGCATACACAGGAGCAAAGCCATATTTTTGATGTAATTTCTTTTTGAGATTAACATCAGAATTACCGTAAATAAGCTTGTCTTCTTCTGAGACCTTAGAATCATCACCAGCGGAGTAGAGTAAATGCCAAAGTTCATAACTAGATTGTTTACTATATTCATTTCCTTTTAGGTTACCCTTAAATTCTAGTAGAGAGGCATCAATTCCAATGATAGGAAATACATTTCTTAATTCTTCAAGAATTTCTTGCGCAGTATTTTTTTTCCAATCAATCCCATATCCCTCTCTAGCGGCAATCTCTTGGTAGACATTAAAAAGTTTTTCATTGCTAGTATTTCCTTTTATGCCATCCTTGAAATTAATTTTCCAATCTTTCGCTGAAAGCCCTAAAAGCTTAAGCACAGCAGCCGCGGTTAAATCACCTCTCAAGTTTACTTCCTCAAAAAGCAAGCTTCTGTCACCTTCTTCTAGCTTATACATTGAATTTTGTTTGTCTAAGCTATCTTTTGATTTTCCAGTATATTTAAATTCTAGATCATTGATATTTTGCCATATTTTAAACTCTTGAAATAGAGGAGAAGATTTTGGGATTACTCGTTGTCCTATGGTACGCTTTCTATTTTTTTGTTTTACTTTATCAAAGTATTCTTGTTGCCAGCTTTCAAACAAACAAAAGCTCAACAATCCTTTTTGAGATTTAAGAGGACGTTGATAAAAAATAATAATATCTCTTATTTTTACTTTAAGCTCCTTTGTTAATTCAGGGTAAAAAGTTGCTTGAGTTTCCCAAATTTGTTCAAATTCATCTAGATAGTCTTGTCTATAAAAGACTTGATTTTTGAGAGAAGTATGAGGATCTTTTTTGATTTGATTATATAGGTATTCACCTACTGTTAAAGAGTCGATATAAAGTACTTTACTGCGGTCACTTATTTTTCCGAGATAACCACTTGTACCATTGATATCATTGTTTATCTCTTGTAGAACAATGGCTAGATGTTCTAGACTTATTTTTTCTAATAAGGCATCTTTTCTAAGTTCATAACGCTTTGCTTTTTGCTGAGTGCGATCACCTTCGAGCTTTATTCCTTCAATTTCAAAGGGTTTAGAGCAAATAGTCCAGCTTTGTCCTTTATTTTTTCCCTCTAGATTCTTATAGAGAATTTCTGTAAGAATTTCTGGGTAAAACTCTTTTTGTTTTTTCCATACCGCGTCAAATTCTGATTTTAAATCTGACGGATAAAAGTCTGGAATATGTTTTTTATTTTGCTGGAGAAGATTGTAAGCATACTCTCCAGGTGTCAAATTATCATTATATAAAATTTTTGCCACTGCCATTCCATCTATGGCAACTCCCTCATTTTCATCTTTAGATTTACGGCTACTTTTATAACCCCGCTTTTTGTTTATTGCTAGCAACACTTTTGCGAGATCTTTTAGGGATACTTTTTTATGAGCTGCTTGAGCTCTTAGCGCTAAGGTTTGATGTGTCGTGTCCTTACCTATTTCTGTTAAAGGTGTTTCCTCATTAATAAAACCTGCGTTTTTTAATTCTTTAATAAGATAGTCACGGCGTAACTGGTATCTGTCTAAATTACGACGTGCACCACGCTTCAACGTCCTATCAGCATTGGTAGTAATAGGCTTGCCGCCTTCAAAGTTTATTTTTTCATCAACAGTAAGTGGATTAACTCGTACCCCAAGCTTTATAATTTTCGATTCTTCGCTATTTTCTGCTTCCTCCACTAAAGCCCATCCTATGCTTGTAGTCCCCAAATCCAATCCTAATATTCTTTTCATAATACTCACAGTGTAAGAAATTTCTATAAAGCTATTAAAAAGAAAAATAGAGTCGCTATGGTTTCCCATAAAGGGAATTGAAAAATGTTTACTATCTTTATAATTCTGAAAGCAATTCACAATAAGGATTATTCCGTTGTGAAAACATTCAAGGTGGTACTTTAGTTAGTATCACCTTTCTTTTTTTATGACAGCTAGTCTCATAAATAAAATTCCTAACCTAATCTTAACCTAGCATAATTTGGCTACATCGCTATTTCAGTGTATTTTTGCAAGCCGTAAAAGTGTAATAGTGGATTTACGATGTGTAATCAATTCTTTTGCATATTTTTAAAGTAAACCTTGCAGTAAGAAATTGAAATAAATGGATGCATTTCTCATTTGTTTACCACAATGAGACTTGAAATATAATATATTATGACAGCAGAGAAAGTAACAACATTTGACGTACTAATTGAGATTCCTAAAGGAAGCCGTAACAAGTATGAGTATGATTTTAAATTGAAAAGAATGCGTTACGATCGCATGATTTTTTCTTCTATGATGTACCCAGCAGATTATGGTTTTATTCCAGAAACTCTCGCGCTAGATGGTGATCCTCTTGATGTATTAGTATTAGTTACAGAGCCTACTTTTCCAGGATGTGTAATAGAAGTAAAGCCTATAGGCGTATTTCACATGGCAGATGAGAAAGGACCAGACGAAAAAGTAATCTGTGTTCCAGTAAGTGATCCTTCGGCAAGTAAGCTTGAAGACCTATCTGACTGTAACCCACATTTAATTAAAGAAATTGAGCATTTCTTTCAAGTATACAAAGATCTTGAAGAAAAGAAGGTAGACGTAGGTGGATGGGGAGACGTTCATGAAGCAAAAGCGATTATTCAAAAATGTATTGAGCGTTATGAAGCTTCAGATGTGCCTGTAGAAGAGGTTACTATCAAGTAAATACATGATATATTACATAGTTATAAAGTGAAAAAAAGCAGCCATTAGGCTGCTTTTTTTTGTTTATTATGGTTTCTATAAAACACAAGTAGGAGGGCGATATTTTTAATATGCAGATCTATGTGACAATATCTTAACAAAGGTTTATGGTCACCTTAATATACCTTAACCTTCCTCTCTTTTACTTTTGTAAAAAAATTAAAACTATGTTATTACCTAAATCTACAGTGCCTTCTCTAGAAGTGCCCTTAATAAATGATACTAACTGGAAATTAAGCGAGCAAAATGCAGAAAACTTTACACTTGTTATTTTCTATAGAGGGCTACACTGCCCTATATGTAAAGCACAACTAGAAGATCTAGCAACACATCTTGATAAATTTACAGAGCGTGGGATTAATGTGATTGCAATAAGTGGAGATACAGAGAAACGTGCAAAAATAGCTGGTAAAGAATGGGATATCCCATCGCTACCTATAGGATATAATCTATCATTAGAAAAAGCAAGAGAATACGGATTGTATATTTCTAAGGCAATTTCAGACAAGGAGCCAGACTATTTTGTAGAGCCTGGATTGTTTTTAATAAAGCCAGACGGCACCTTGTTTTTCTCATCAGTGCAGTCTATGCCATTTGCAAGACCACAGTTTGATGACTTGTTAGGAGGGATTGACTTTATTATGAAGAAAGGCTACCCCGCACGAGGAGAGGTACAAGGAGTTCCAGAATTGTCATAAATTCAATACAATAAAAGTATATAGGCGTACCATATTATGTGTACGCCTTTTTTATGAACTGTATAGTGTACGCTTTCGCGAAAGCGTAACTTTATAAAAAACCGCCAGACTATGTTTTTCTCATCAACATCAGATCCTATTCAAATAGACGGGTATCAATCTTATGGACGTTCAAATCACTTATATTTAATAGGTAGGGCGTTAGAACATGAAGGTGTAGATCTCAAGAAAACAAGCTTTTTATCTGCCTTTAAGAATGCATACAAACAGTTTGCGAGTGATGAGTTACGACACACAAAATTACGAGTGACGCTACCAGATAATAGATCATTGTATACGGTAACAGATGCCGAAGGTTACTTTAAAGTTGATGAGCGAGTGGACGGGCTAGGAGCATTAACTAATGAAGAAGGCTGGTTGCAAATGGTGATAAGCTTTGATGATGTACAACAAGGAACCATTGTTTTAGGAGAAAATAGATTTCCTATTGAAATGCTTATTCCATCTCAAAATGCTTCTTATGGGGTGATAAGTGATATAGATGATACCATTTTACACACTGGTGTGGCATCACTTCTTAAATGGAGAGTCATTGTAAATACATTCTTTAAAAATGTGGGTAAGCGCACCTCCCTAGAGGGTGCACCAGCACTTTATCAAAAATTACATAATGGGAAGTCTGGACATGATACAAATCCTATGTTTTATGTGAGTAACAGCCCTTGGAATTTATATAACTACCTAGAATCTTTTGTGAGAAATCAAAAATTTCCCAAAGGCCCTATTTTATTGAGAGATTTACGTGGTCCTTTTGAGAAAACACCTAAGCCAGAAAAGCCCCATAAACAGCAGGAGATTAGAAATATATTAGACACCTATCCTAATCTTAAGTTTGTTCTTATAGGAGATAGTGGAGAGCACGATGTAGATATCTACCTAGAGGTAGCAAGGGAATATCCAGAGCAAATAATAGCGGTTTATTTGCGTAGTGTAAAACACAAGAAAAGAGTACTTAGAGTAAAGAGTGTTTTGAGTCAGTATGAGACTACGGCCGCTGTACTAGTAGAAAAAAGTGCTTTTGCAGAGGAGCATGCAAGGTCTATAGGACTTATAAAATAATCCAAAAAAAACCGGCTACTTTATGTAAAGCAGCCGATTTTAATATGTTAAGAATAAATTACCTATTGTCTTGTAAAACGCAACTCTTCATTAGTTGTAGTTGTTCTGTTGCCTTCTATAGCTACTTCTGTGAACTCAATTCTTAATTGGCTGTTGTTGAATACGGTAACGTCTCCAGTTTTACCATCCATAATTATTGTTTGGTCATCATTATTTACTGAATAACTACCACTGTTAGACTCTGTAATGATTTGTGAGTCTGTAGTTTCATTATTTTCAAATTGAGTCGTTGTTTCAACACGGTATTGATAGCTTCTTGTGAAAGTTCCATTTGCATTGAACACAATGTTTGACGATCCAAAAGTATCACCTACTGCAGTTATCGTAGTAGTTGCTGTACCTCCCGTTACTACTTCTTCTATTACTTCTTCACTTACAAAAAAGTTTAGGTTATGCGTTCCTGCTAGTAGTGTTGTAGTTAATGTAGGTTCTGCTGGTCCACCATCGTCATCACCACCGCAAGAAATTGCCATTACAGAAATAGCAAGGAATAAAATAAATGTAAGATTTTTCATAATGTTTGTTAGTTTTATAACGCGCAAAACTAGTTTATTTATATGAAATAGACTAATCTTTTATGTTTCTTGAGTAAATATTTTTCTGAATATAAATAGCTGAATGATAGTAGATAGCAATGATATTTTCTAATCAAAAAGGCCGTTTAACTCGGCATCAATTCTATTAATGATATTGCCTAAGTCTTCTGGATTATCTACAAAGTTAATATCATCTACATCTATAATGAGAAGCTTTCCTTTTTTATAGCCATGTATCCATGCTTCGTATCGCTCATTAAGACGGCTTAAATAATCTATAGAGATAGAATTCTCATATTCTCTACCACGTTTGTGTATTTGTGATACAAGATTAGGAATGGAGCTGCGTAAATAAATCATCAAGTCTGGTGCATCCACCACACTTTCCATCAAGTCAAATAGCGATTTGTAGTTATTGTAATCACGATTAGTAAGGAGACCCATTGCATGAAGGTTAGGTGCAAATATGAATGCGTCTTCATAAATAGTACGGTCTTGAATGATTGTTTTCTTAGTATCACGTATCTCCAGTAGTTGTCTAAAACGGCTATTTAAAAAATAAACTTGGAGGTTAAAAGACCATCGTTCCATCTCATTATAAAAATCGTCTAGATATGGGTTATCTACTACATCTTCATATTGAGGAGTCCACTTAAAATGTTTAGATAAAAGCGTAGTCAAGGTAGTTTTTCCTGCTCCGATATTACCGGCAATTGCAATGTGCATACTAAGATTATTTAGGTATTTTAAGCTTAAAGGTGCTTAACTGTTGACCATGGTAAAGATACAGGATTTCGCCACTTAAAGAAAGTTGTTTTATGGTAAAATCTAGACCTTCTAGTAGGGTAAATATTTTTAAATCTCGAGGTTTATAGTACAGTATTCCCTGTGATAGCAAGATAACAGCGCCGTTACTTTGAGCCAGGTGAGTGATGTTAAGAAGTGATGTGCTATTTAAAAAACTACCATAATTATTATAGTAAAAAAGTCCTTTATCATAAGCTACCCAGGCAAAATTAAAATTAGTTGCAAGTAGCAGTGCATTAACAGGCATAGGTGGAAATTGCGTCGTTATTTGACCTGTATTCCAGTCAAAAATTTCTAGCTGCTGTAAGTCTGTATTAAATATCCATAATCGTCTATCGCCGTTTGTGGTAACATGGCTTATATTTCTAAAATCATTTATAGTAGAAAAATTAATGCGAGTAATCTCAGTTAAGGTGTTGTCTAATATCACTGCGGTATTAGTTTGCTCATAAAAGACTGTAATTTTAAGCGGATTGAGAATATCTACAGAAGTAATAGGCCCTAGTTGTAATGCCGTAAATTGATAATCACCCCTAGCACTTACTTTATAAAAAACCGCTTCCCTAGAATAGTAGGTAGCACCATAATCATCTACTCCATAAAATTGATCTGCATTGAGCGTTTTGGACGCTATGTTTTCAAGCACATATTCTTGTGCAGCTGTAAATCCGTACATTAAGAATACTAGTAAAAAAAGGAAATGCTTCATGAGGAAGCAAAGTACAAAAATCTAGCCGTTATAGTTAATACCTTTGCAACGTGAAAAAAGATATTACAAACAGAGAGGATGTACATACACTTGTAACCACTTTTTACAGCCGTATACGTAGTGATGTTTATCTAGGCCCCATTTTTAATAAGCATATTGAAGACTGGCCGCAACATGTTGAGCATCTTACAGATTTCTGGGAAGGTAATTTATTCTTTAAAAAGATTTTTAACGGAAGACCTTTACAAACACATAAACGTGTAGATAGCGATGAGGGTTACACCATCAATGAGCAACACTTTGGCGTGTGGCTCAATCACTGGGTGCAAACAGTAGACGAACTTTATAAGGGAGAGCTAGCAGAAATGGCAAAATTCCGTGCGCGTAAAATAGGAACGTTTTTTCTAGTAAATATGTTCCACGCAAAGCCTATGCAATAAGGTGCGCTAGTAATTCTTGGTTAACAAATAAGTTTATAACCATATCCTCGCACATTTACGATTTCGACATTATTATCTTCGGCTAGTTTTTTGCGTAATTTGGAGATAAAAACATCCATACTCCTCGCAGAAAAGAAATCATCATCACCCCATAATTTTTTAAGAATAAGCGATCTGTCTAGAACGGTATTACGGTTTTTATGAAGGTGGAATAGCAGATGAGCCTCCCTATGGGTTAACTTTTGTACGCTTTCGCGAAAGCGTAATTCTTGCCTTGTAAAATCAAAGTGATACTCACCTATATGAATAGCTTCTGCCTTTTGTTGTAACGTTTTGCGTTGCAGTAAATTCTGAATTCTCACAATAAGCTCTTCTACGCTGAAGGGTTTTTTGAGATAATCATTACCACCTATACTAAACCCCTCAACCACATCTGCCGTTTGTGACTTTGCAGTGAGGAAAATAATAGGAATCTCATCATCCTGCTCACGAACCTCTTTTGCAACCGTAAATCCATCCTTTTTAGGCATCATCACATCTAGTACTAAGATGTCTGGCTTTTTAAGTTGGTATTGATTCATGGCTTGCACACCATCGATACAGAGTGTTACATTAAAATCACGACTTTCCAGACTTTCTTTTACAATAAGCCCTAGTGCTGGCTCGTCCTCTGCAAGCAAAATATAAGGTTTAGTTATTGCCATCTGGAATTGTGATTTTAAATGAGGTTTGAGGAATAGTAGACACCTCTATGGAGCCACCATGTTTTTCAATAATAGTCTTGGTGTAGTAAAGCCCTATCCCAAAACCTTTAACGTCATGTGTATTTCCTTTGGGCACACGGTAAAATTTCTCAAATAACTGAGCCGCCTGATCCTTTGTGAGTGTTTTACCAGCATCTGTAATTGATAAGTGAATGTTACTATTTGTATTACTTAGTGCTATTACTACTGGAGGTTTTCCATATTTGGTAGCATTATCCACAAGATTGTCAATAGCATTTTCTAGATGAAAAACATCTACCGTAGCCCATATAGAAGATGTTGAACTTTTAAGTGTTATAGGAATGTCAGGTGCAATTTCTTTATATTTTTTAATCAAATGTTCAAGCACTTCCACTAGGTTGCAACGCTCTTTTTGTAACGATAAATCATTCTTATCAAGTGTAGCGGTGTCAAGTATGCGCTCCACCATGGTATTAAGCTTGCCCAACTGTGTGGTAGACATGGCTAGATATTTTTCTGTTTTTTCCTTATCATTTTCTTTGTTAAAATGCTGTATCCCTTCTATAGCTGCGCTTATGGTGGTAATGGGTGTTTTAAACTCGTGTGTGATATTACTTATAAAATCATTTTTAATTTCGGCGAGTTGTTTTTGTTCTCGTATAATTTTGAGAAGGTAGAGAAGGCTAGCAATTACAGCTGCAATTAGTATAAATGAAAGTAATATGCCTGCTAGATTACGTTTTAGGATAATGGTGGTAATGTCATTAAAACCTAGAGAGAGTATACTTTCTGCAGGGAGTAATTTTGAATTTGCAACCACATTAAAATCATAGGTTGGACTGAGGTGTTTAGGAACCACTGGAATGGGACGTGATATGGTGTCTCCCTTTGGGCTATATGTAAGACTATGCGCAGCGCGATCTATTCCTAATGTGAGTAATTGCTGTTTTACAAGTGTATCTAATTTTTTTATGTCAATGGTATCATCATTAAATGATATAACGATTTTAGAGGTAAGTGTTTCTAGAGCGTTTTTTCTATCGCGCAACCTTAATTCTCCAGAAGCTAGTGTGTCATAACTCGCGACACTATCTGTTTTTGAATGTTGCTTTGCAAAGAATCGCTGCAATATATTGCCGTTATTCGTTATGCTGTCTTTATTTGAGCTTCCATTAATCACAAGCGTTGATGTATTGGTGCTATTTGATTCAAAGTGCTTGGTGAGTGCTTGTTGTTGCTGGCTCTGTATTATAGAATCTATTTTTTCTGGATGAGCACCTTCTATCGTAAGAAGACCTAAGCTATCCAGATTATTTTCAATTCGTATATGTTCAATGCTCAGAACGCTACTATCCGTTTTCTTTCTTAGAAAATCTTTAAAACTATCGGATTCAAGATAATCCCCTGTGCCTTTGTTATACTTTGAGAAAATACCTATGGTGTTTTGTGCAGCTAGTTCCTCATAATATTGGTCTACCGCTAGATCAAGACCTATTTGCACATCACGCACTAGCTGTACTTTTCCGACCTCATAGTTTTTATAGTTCCAATAAAATTGGATAGCTAGCGTCAGTATAATTACGGTAACGATAAAGTATATGATATAAGAGTACCTCTTGTCTTCCATACTTCAAAGATGCTTTATAAGGAGTTCTTAAACAAATCGGTTAACACTCGTTAACGGTAGTTAACGTTGGTACCTTATTTATTTTCAGATATTTGAACCATCAATAAATCATATCAATCAAAAAGCAATCAATTATGAAATCACTTATTATTACCATGTTAGTTACTGTTTTTGCTTTCGCGAAAGCGTACTCACAACAACTCTCAGGAGTAGCAACCTATCAATCACAACGATCTTTTGACTTTAAAATGGATGATGATAAGAACAACGGAATGAGCGCCGAAATTCAAAAGCAACTACAAGCTCAGATGAAAAAGCAGTTTCAGCAAGAGTATACACTCGCTTTTGTAGGTGCAGAATCTACTTACCAACAAGAAGAAAGCCTCGCTGCCCCTGCGCCATCTACTAATGGAGTTTCTGTTTCTGTTTCAGTTTCTGGAGCTAAAGGCGTTACCTATCACAATACTGCGGAGGGAAGGCTATTAAAGGAAACTCAGATTATGGGAAAGGAGTTCTTAGTGAACGACTCACTGCCTAAACCAACATGGATATTAGAAAAAGAAATCAAAAACATAGGAGTATACACCTGTTTTAAAGCTACCATCTCAGAAGAGTATGAGCAGCCATCATTTAATGAAGAGACCGGAGAGGAGGAGGAATCTGTTACAAAGACAAGAACAACTACCGCATGGTATACCTTAGATATACCCGTAAATCATGGGCCAGATGAGTACTGGGGGTTACCTGGCTTAATACTAGAGGTGAGCGACGGCAAATTTTCACTTATGTGTACAAAGGTAGTTTTAAACCCAAAAAAGGAAGTGCAAATAACTTTACCAGAAAAAGGTAAAGAAGTAACTCAGGATAAATTTAATAAGATTCAAGAAGAAAAAATGGACGAAATGATGGAGCGTCACGGAGGTAAAAGAGGAAAAAATGGAGGTCGTGTGTTTACAACTACTGAAATTATACGAAACTAGAGTTCTTAAGATTTTCTTAAAATCTGAATGCCCGTCAAACTATGCGGCACTTTAAAAGTCTAAAGTATAAATAATTAGAATTATGACTCTTAAAATATCCCAGTGGTTGTGTATTGCTTTTTTTACACTTACAGTAAGTACAGCCGTTCAAGCTCAGAGAATAGAAGGTGTTGCTACTTACCAAACTAAGACTACGGTAGATATGTCACGCTTTAATCGTGGTGGGCAACAAATGACAGAAGCTCGTAAAAAGCAGATTGCACAGCGCATGAAAAACTTTTTAGAAAAGGAATATACACTTAGCTTTAATAAAGACGAGTCTTACTATAAGGAAGAAGAACAACTTCAAGCTCCCAGACAAGCAGGAGGTCGTGGTTTTGGCGGAGGTTTTACACAAGGAGGTACCTACGCTAACCGTGCAACTAATGATTATGCCCGCGAAAACAATATGATGGGAAAAACCTTTCTCGTAAAAGATACTTTAAACAATCTTACATGGGAACTTGTAAAAGAGAGTAAAGTAATAGGGCAATATCCAGTTTTTAAAGCAGTAGCAACTAGAAATATTGAGCAGAACATGTGGAGCCGCATGGGAAGAGGAGCGAGACAAGGACAGAGAGATCGTGAGAAAAAAGATGATAGTATAGCTACTGCAAGTAGAACAAGCAACATGGAAATAGCAGAAGAGGAACCTAAGACAGAAACTATAGTTGCCTGGTACACACCTATGATCCCTGCAAGTCATGGACCAGATGAGTTTGGTGGTTTACCAGGGCTCATTTTAGAGTTAAGCACAAACAATACGACCATCCTTTGTACAAAAGTGGTGCTTAATCCTAAGGAGCCTATCGCTATCGAGCCGCCTGTAAAAGGTAAAGAAGTGAGCAGAGAGGAATATCAAGCCATCGTTGAGGAAAAAGCAAAAGAAATGGCAGAACGTTTTAGCGGAGGTAATAGAAGAGGGCAGCAAGGAGGAAGACGCTTTTAACAAACAAAGTAAGCTTTTAGTTTGCTGAAGTTTATACGGAGCTTATCGAAATATGATAGCGAGCAAACAATAACATCAATCAATATAAAAATCATAGCTGCTATTTTTTGATAACAGGTGTGACTAATCCAACCAATCCAAATGATACTAAAAAAATTAATGTTGGTAATGCTTCTCGCATTACCCTTGACGCTCTTTGCCCAGTCTATAACACTTAGAGGTGTTGTAAAAGACTCAATAGGGTCGCCACTTGAACTAGCAAATATCATTGCTACAAACAAAGCAGAAGGCACATTAGAATCTTATGGAATTACAGATGCGTTAGGAAGATACCGTCTTGATCTTACTACAGGAATTACCTATGACATTAAAGTAAGTTATCTAGGATTGCAATCTATAAATGAAGAAATAAGCGTTACTCAAGATGCACAAGATATCACTAAAGATTTTACGTTAAAAGAAGATCCTAATCAGCTAGATAATGTGGAGTTGGTGTATGAGATGCCTGTTACTATTAAAGGCGATACCATTGTTTACAGCACGGATAGTTTTACAAATGGCAATGAGAAAAAGCTAGGTGATGTACTCAAAAAATTACCAGGGATAGAGGTTAATGATGATGGGCAGATAAAGGTAGAAGGAAAGGTGGTTTCTAAAGTGATGATAGAGGGTAAAGATTTTTTTGATGGTGACTCGAAACTTGCTACCAAAAATATCCCAGCAGATGCTCTTAAGAAAATTGAGGTTCTTAAAAACTATAACGAGGTCTCTCAAATGAGAGGACTAGGTAACGATCAAGACAATGTTGCGATTAACATCAGACTTAAGGAAGGAAAAACAAATTTCTGGTTTGGAGATCTTACGGCAGGAGCAGGTGATGGAGAGAAGTTTAGATACTTAGGGAAAGCAAAACTATTTTATTACAGCCCTAAAGGGAGTATTAATATTATCACAGATTTTAATAATACTGGAGAGGTCCCATTCACCTTTAGAGACTACTTTAATTTTACTGGAGGTTTTAGAAATTTTAATCAGCGCGGAGGTACTTCTTTTAATGTAAGTGGTGGTGGTCTAGGTTTTCTTACCACGCAGAACGATCGTGCAAATGAAATTGAAACAGGTTTTGCAGCAGCAAACTTCACATATACGATTAACCCAAAATGGGATATAAGCGGTCTTGCGTTACTTTCAGACAACAAGATAAATTTTGTGAATAACTCGTTAAATACATTTATCAATCAAGGGTTTACTCAAGGATTCAATGAGAATACAGATCAGCGTAACCAGTTAGGCATGGCAAAACTGAGTTCTGTATATAAGCCCAATGCAAACTTGCAGTTTGATTATGATGTGCTCGTAAAAAAGTCCAAGCAAACAGAATTTTCAGACGGGACTAGTATTGTAACACGCGATGGTGCTGTACAAGAAGATGTGGTAAATCAAGACAAGGAGAATGAGCCATTTTCTATCAATCAAAATGTAAATCTGTACTACACACTTGATGAGAACAATATATTTTCAGGAACTATCCAGCATTTATTTCAAGATGAAGATCCGTTTTATAACGCTACGCTTTCTCAAGAGCCATTTACAGCTCCTGATCCAGCAGATATCACAAATGAAATAAGCGCTATCGATTTTATGCCTGGTGCAAATGGTCTTTTTGATATCAATCAAAACAAAAATATCAAAACCAATAAGCTGGATGCAAAACTAGATTACTATTACATTCTTAATAAAAAGAGTAACATTAATATTACTGCAGGAACAACCTTAAGTCGCCAAGACTTTAATTCTAATTTATTTCAAATTTTAGAAGCAGGAACGGTAGATGACCTTACAGAGACACTAGATGGAACGATTATAGGTAATGATGTTGCATTTAACTTTAGTGATGTGTTTGTAGGACTTCACTATAAACTTAAAACGGGAATTTTTACAATTACTCCAGGATTAACATTACACAATTATACAACGAAGAGTGAGCAACTAGGCACAACAACAGAAGATAGTGATGTAAGATTACTGCCAGATCTATTTACGGTATTAGATTTCTCTCAAGGAAAAAGCTTACGAGTAAACTACCAGATGACAGCTCAGTATACAGACGTAAATAATTTTGCCGAAGGGTTATTATTTAATAATTACAACAGTTTGTATCGTGGTAACAGAGAGATAGAAAATGCCATCTACCACAATGCAAGTATCAATTACTTTAGCTTTAGCATGTTTAATTTTACAAGCCTTGGAGGAGGAGTAAATTATTCTCGTAGAGTAGATCCCATCAAGACTTCTGGGTCATTTATAGGGATAAATCAAGTAGCTAGTCCCGTGAATAATACCAACTTTGCAGATGAGACCTTAAGTGCAAATGCACGTTTCTCAAAACGTTTTAAGAAGTGGAAACTTAACGTGAGTGCAAATGGAAGCTACAGCGATCTTAATAATATTATCAATGGTGAGGATAGAAATACTAAAAACTTAACGCAGAATTATAGAACGAGCGCAGAGACTAATTTTAAAGAAGCGCCAAATTTTGAAATAGGTTACAACTTTACAAGTACAAATTCTGATAATGGAGTGACAGATAGAACCTTCTTTACAAACAGGCCTTTTGCAAACGCAGAGTGGAATTTCGGTAAAGGGTTTACGATAGGAGCAGACTGGAGTCTGTATAATTATGATGATAACGATGATAGTACAGAGATAGATAACATGTACTCTTTTCTAGAAGCAAACTTGTATTACCAGAAACCAGATAGTCAGTGGGAGTTCCGTATACAAGCTACAAATCTCTTAAATGTTGATACCATTTCAAGTAACAATGTGAATGATTTTCAAATTTCAAATACAGAGTATTTTGTGCAGCCTAGAATCGCAATGTTTACGGTAAAGTATAATCTGTAATAAATTAAAAACTAAGTAGCTATTACAAAAGCAACCTCTTTAAAAGAGGTCGCTTTTATTTTTTATTATTATTTTAGGATGATGGTTAAAGAAACATATGATAAGTCAAGAGTAATCAATTTCTCAGACGCTGTATTTTCTATAGTAATGACGCTGCTCATTCTAGAGGTGGGTGTGCCAAGTATAACAGCGCTCAATAAATTGTCTTTTGGAACCGTTCTTGCCAATAGGATACCAGATTTTATAGGCTTAGTGGTGAGTTTTCTAGTGAGTGCATTATATTGGGTAGGTCATATCAAGTTGATGAAATTCGTAAGTGTTGTCACTGGTAAATTATTGTGGATTAATATTTTTTTCTTACTCACCATTGTGTTGCTTCCGTTTTCTACGGCGATGTACGTAAATGGCTTTGATTACCCAGGTCCTTTTATGTTTTATTGTATTAACCTAGCGGTTATAGGCGTTTTTAACCTAATTATGACACGCTATGTGTACTACTCAGAAAACAAGAAAACTGGCTTCACCAGAGTGCTTTATCGTTGGTATCGTGCAAGGTCATTAAACGTATTAATAATCTGGGTGCTTGCTGCGCTTTGCACACCTGTATTTCCAGGATTTGCTAGAGTAATTTTTATCTTTCTTTTTGTAATTCAATTCATAATTGATCGACGCTTTAAGAGGAAAATGTTACTTGCCCAATAGTGTTAAAAAGCTTATAAATAGGAGGGTTGCGCTTTCGCGAAAGCGTAACTTTATAAAAAAAAGCTATGAAATATCTCTTAGCCCTATTAATTACAACAGCTATGATATCCACTCCTTTGTCTTTTAATTTTGGAACCTCTTGTGATAATTGTGATGACTGGTTTGTCGTTTTAGATGGTGTTATGGGTGGATTATCTACAGGCGAGGTGGAGCAAAGAGCAGAAAGTATCATCTTTCGCGGAAGCGTAAGTCTTGAAAATAACGGAGGTTTTGCATCCTTGAGAACACCGTATCAATCGTATGACTTATCTCCGTATTCGACGGTAACAGTGCGTTATAAATCTACGGGGCAAGATTTTGGATTAACACTTAATAAGCATAAAAGATTCTGGCGACCACAGTATAAAACTAATTTACCTATGACGGGTGGCGAGTGGAAAACAATTACCTGTAATCTATCAGATTTTGGAATATACAGACTTGGCGAACCTATGGAAGGCAGCCCAGACAAAGATGACCTGGCTTCAATCATTCGTCTAGGACTTATCTCAAATACAAAAGCTGCTACAGATTTTGAAATTGAGATAGACAAGATCATATTTGAGTAACTACATTTCTGTCATTTCAAGCCTGCCGAGAAATCACATAATAGTAAGCGCATGCGAGTTAAAATAAATCTAGCGCTATCACTTATATTAAAACACAAAAACTAAAAAAAGGGAGCCATTAGGCTCCCTTTTTTAATACATATATTAGTCAATTATAAGTTGAAAGCTTCTTTTACTTTCTCTACATAATCAAGTTTTTCCCAAGTAAATAATTCTACTTCGATATCTTTTTCTTTACCGTCAAAGCTCTTGAAGGTTTTTGTAACTACTTCGTTTGTACGTCCCATGTGTCCGTAAGCTGCAGTCTCACTATACATAGGAGAACGTAGCTTTAATCTCTTTTCTATAGCAGCTGGTCGCATGTCAAATAGTGCAGTAACTTTTTTTGCAATCTCACCATCAGATAAGGCTACTTTAGAAGTACCGTATGTGTCTACAAATATTCCCATAGGTTCTACAACACCAATAGCATAAGAAACTTGCACAAGAATCTCATCTGCAACGCCTGCAGCTACGAGGTTTTTTGCAATATGACGTGTTGCATAGGCAGCAGAGCGATCTACTTTTGATGGATCTTTTCCAGAAAAAGCACCACCTCCGTGAGCTCCTTTACCACCATAAGTATCTACAATAATCTTACGACCTGTAAGACCCGTATCTCCGTGAGGACCACCTATCACAAATTTTCCTGTTGGGTTAATGTGATACTTAATATCATCATTAAAAAGGTTTGCAATATTTTCTGGTAATAAGCCTACTACACGAGGAATTAAAATATCTTGTATATCACCACGTATGCGACCTAGCATCGCTTCGTCTTCATCAAAATCATCATGCTGTGTAGAAACTACAATAGCATCAATACGTTGAGGTACGTTCTCATCGCTATACGCTATGGTTACCTGCGCCTTTGCGTCTGGGCGTAAATAAGTAATCTCGTCATCTTCACGACGAAGGTTACCTAGCTCAATAAGTAATTTATGAGAAAGCTCTAGTGCCAGTGGCATGAAGTTTTCTGTCTCCTTAGTCGCGTAGCCAAACATCATTCCTTGATCTCCTGCTCCTTGTTCTTCCTTAGTATCGCGATCTACACCACGGTTAATATCGTCTGATTGTTCGTGAATGGCAGATAATACACCACAGGAGTTTCCATCAAACATGTACTCACCCTTTGTGTACCCTATTTTATTAATAGTCTCACGAGCAATTTTCTGTACATCTAGATATGCACTAGATTTTACTTCGCCAGCAAGCACTACTTGTCCAGTGGTAACAAGGGTTTCACAAGCTACCTTAGATTGTGGGTCAAAAGCAAGAAAATTATCAATAAGCGCATCAGAAATCTGATCTGCAACTTTATCTGGGTGTCCTTCAGAAACAGATTCTGAAGTAAATAAATAAGCCATTTTTTAATTTTTTGTCAAGAAGTAGATTTGACGTGCGCTGGGTAGAAACATAACATAAGAAACGTTAAAGTCTTATGTTTGATTTTAGCCATTTTTTAATGAGGTTGCAAGCAGTCAAATCTGTCCTCGTAATTATGGCACAAAGGTAAAGAAACTTTAATAATATAAACAATCCATTATCCTACCAATTTAGTAGGGTTATGTTATTGTTTTGTGAAAATTTAGAGGAGATAATTATGAGCCAGTGTTCGACTTTTATAATCCCTCTTAGTAGAACTTTTTTTAAAGTTGGTTTAATTCTAAGAATCTACAACGTGATTCTCTACTATAGTTTGTAGTTTTTGAATTAGATAAGTACAGAATACTAGCTCCTCTAAAGTAAACATACCATCCCTTAGGTAAACGTTGAAAAAGGCAACTGAATCTCGTTTTTAAATACAATGAGTTGTGTAATAAGGTAATGATTTCTTGCGCATCCCCCCTTTTGCCAATCTCTTTATTTTTTAGCGATAGAGGATGGATTTCTTCAAAATATATTTTACGAGTTTTATTGCTTTGGGTGATTTCAATGACAACCGCGTCTGAGTCCAAATAATGTCGTTCACAGTCTTCTCCAGCCTCACAAGGAGTAATTGTATTGATATTTGTTTGTTGTAGTAAATTATAAACTATTTCCGCTTTCTGGGGTGATAGTTCATCAATATCTACTATTTCCTCTGAATTTCTTCCTACGAGATTAATCCATAATTTTCCTAATAGTTTAGTACTAAAACGTTCTTTAGTTAATCTTGTAATTACGCTACCAGCAACTGTTCCATCGGAATATTTAATGATTTCTACTTCTTGGGGTTTGCTTATAAATGATACGTTGTATCTCTTTAGCTCTACCTTTTGTGCTTGCACAGTATTTATTATGATAATTAGAAACAGGCATATTTTTTTTATAAACATTTGTTTTGTGGCTGTTGTAGATTGTTGAATATAAGACGCTTTATGCTAAATCACTAAAATTTCCATAATTAGTTTTAAGGTTGTATTAACGGAATTAAGATTATTATTCTTATTAATGATATAATGGAAGAATATTTTACGGAAACATACTTTAAAAATAAGTTTTTTAGAAAAATATTCTAAAAAGTTTGTTTTAATAGATTTGTTTTTACAATATTTGTACTCACAAAGTTCAATGACAGTTCACCTTTTAGCGAAAGCTAACTGTTGAACAGAATAAATGTTATCAAGAAAGGCTGAGGGAATGACCCTATGAAGCCTTAGCAACCCTTTCACTTAGAGAGAAGGTGCTACCTTCTACCCAAGAATCGCTCATTACCGAGACTTGAGGATAGATAACATCGAGTGGTTGCCCTCTGGGTAGCCGCTTATGTTTTTCTTATAATATTTTTCTTTACACGTTTTCATAACCTTTTGTACAAAAAGGATTGGAGAGAGTTGGCTTTTGTTTTTAATCCGTTCACACGAGGTGAATGGCTAAAATTAATTCCGATAGCAATCGGGACAAAAAGAGAAAAATGAGTACACAAAAATTAGCAACCAAAGCGTTGCACGCAGGACACGATTATGTAGCAAATGGAGGAACTCGCGCAGTGCCTATCTACCAGAGCACCGCCTATGTGTTTAAAGATGCAGATCATGCAGCAAACTTATTTAACCTGTCTGAGCCAGGTTTTATTTATACCCGTCTTAACAACCCTACTAATGATGTGCTAGAAAAGCGCCTTACAGAGATAGAAGGCGGTCTTGCAGCAGTAGTAACCGCATCTGGAACTGCGGCAATTAATACTACATTACTTACCTTATTAAAGCAAGGCGATCACATTGTGGCGTCAAGTAGTTTATATGGAGGGACTTTTAATTTATTGAGTGTAACGCTTCCTCGTTTTGGGATTACAACCACTTTTGTAGATCCTTCAGATCCTCAAAATTTTGAGAAGGCAGCACAAGAAAATACAAGAGCTTTCTTTGTAGAATCTCTAGGTAATCCTAAGTTAGATGTATTAGATTTAAAAGGTATTTCCGCTTTCGCGAAAGCGCACAAAGTACCATTTATAGTAGATAACACGGTTGCCACACCAGCACTTCTAAATCCAATAGAGCACGGTGCAGATATTGTAATACACTCTCTTACAAAGTATATAAACGGCAATGGAACCGCCTTAGGAGGAGTGATTATAGATGCTGGAAAATTTGACTGGGGTAATGGTAAATTTCCAGAATTTACAGAGCCATCTGCAGGATATCATGGTCTTGTTTACTGGGACGTTATTAAAGAAGCATCTTTTATTGCAAAAGTGCGTATAGAAGGATTGCGCGATCATGGAGCAGCTTTGAGTCCTTTTAATGCATTTCAAATCATACAAGGTCTAGAAACACTAGAATTAAGACTGCAGAAACACTCGGCAAATGCACTTGCGCTAGCCAAATGGTTACAAACACGTAGCGAAGTTACATGGGTAAATTATCCTGGGCTTGAGACAAGCGATTATAAGCATCTTGCAGATGTATATTTGCCTAAGGGGCAGAGTGGGATTGTAACCTTTGGCGTAAAAGGAGGTTTTGAAAGTGCAAAAACTATCTCAAATGAGACTGCACTTTTCTCACTACTAGCAAATATAGGAGATAGTAAATCGCTCATTATTCATCCAGCAAGTACAACACATCAACAACTTAATGATAAGGATCAACTAAGCACAGGTGTGACAAAAGATTTAATACGTCTTTCTGTAGGTCTTGAAGATGTAGAAGATTTAAAAGAGGATCTTATCGCTGCATTTGCAAAAGTGGACAAAACCGTACTAGCTTAACAACAACCTTAAAAGAGCATACATCATGAGTGATTTAGTATTTTCCTTTTCTGGAGAGAGTAAGAGCGCAACGAAGTTTGTAGGAAATTCTAGAAATTTCCAAATAACTATTGATGAGCCGCCTGCTTTAGGCGGTAAAGATGAGGCAGCAAATCCTGTTGAGTACACCCTAGCATCTCTCGCAGGTTGCTTAAACGTAGTAGCACACGTGGTAGCCAAAGAGTTAAATGTCATTATAAAATCACTGAAAATTAATATTGACGGTGAGTTAAATCCAAATAAATTCTTAAGTGGTGACGATAGGCACCGGGCTGGTTTTTCTAGTATTCATGTTAAACTAGATGTAGATACAGATGCAGATCAAGGTCTTATTGATACCTGGTTGTCTCAAGTAGAAGAGCGCTGTCCAGTTACAGATAACCTAGTGCATCCCACGCAAGTGAAAATAAGCGCTTAAGTAATAGCTTACAAAAGAGTATGTCCTAATGCGGCATTAGGGCATACATCTTTTTTCTAAAGAAGTTCTTGAAGTTTTTCAAAACAATCAATGCGTTTTTTTATTTTTTTTTAGAAGCTAAAAAAGCTAGTACTCTCTAGTAAGGCATGCCAACTATACACGATTTAATTACATAAACAACATGCTGAGGCACTTATCGATATCTAATTTTTATACGCACACAGGTCACGTATGTGATCTTGAAGTTACCTATCAACTTTTTGGAGAAGTTTTAGGTAGCGCTCCTATTGTTCTTGTAAACCACGCTCTTACGGGTAACTCATCTGTGGCAGGAGTAAATGGATGGTGGGGTGATCTCATAGGGGAAGAAAAGGCTATCGATACTAATTGCTACACCGTACTGGCAATCGATATCCCAGGTAACGGAAATGATGGAAAGTATCAAAATTTGATAGAAGACTACAAGCAGTTTAATAATGGGGATATAGCGTTACTACAGCTTGAAGTTTTAAACCACTTAGGCATTAGCCAGCTGTATGCCGTTGTAGGGGGTTCTCTGGGAGGGCAAATCGCTTGGGAACTAGCAGTGCGCTTACCAGGCAGCATTGAACACCTCATACCCGTAGCTACAGATTGGAAAGCCACAGACTGGGTGATTGCTCAGTGTCACATACAAGACAACTTACTTAATAATTCTATTGAGCCTATTGCAGATGCACGCAGGCATGCAATGACTTTTTACCGTACTCCAGCTTCATTTAAGCAAAAATTTGAGCGTACTAAAAGAGACGAGACGCTCTATAACGTACAATCGTGGCTCAATCACCATGGGAAAAGACTAGAACAACGATTTGCCCTAGCGTCTTATAAACTTATGAATCATTTACTCCTTAGTGCAGATATCACGGCAGGAGTAACCACCTTCAAGGAGCTTGCAAAGGGAATAAAAGCGCAAATCCATCTGGTAGCAATTGATACGGACGGACTATTTCTAGCAGACGAAATCTACGATACACATCTCATATTACAAGAGCTTGATAAAAAATCAAGCTATCATGAGATTAAATCTATTCACGGGCACGATGCGTTTTTAATGGAATTCAAACAACTAGAAGACATCGTAAGACCCATCTTTCAAAAACAATTATGTCACAAATAAATATAGCAATCTTTGGGATCGGTAATGTAGGTAGTACTCTTATACAGCAGATCATCACATTTAATGCTAAGTCAATTAATAATAAGCTTAATGTGTTTGCAGTAGCAAACTCAAAGCTGGCTCTTTTTCAAGATAATGCAACTGCAGGTTGGAGTGTGAATTTTGAGACACAATCCCATCCGTATACACTAGAGGATATTTATGCGTATGCAAAAGAACAATCCTACGATAATCTGCTAGCCGTAGATGTTACTGCTAGCCCAAACTTTGTTGAAAATTATATAGACCTCATTGAGAACGGATTTCATATTGTTACTGCAAATAAAATTGCAAACGCTCTATCGTATGAGTTTTACCAAGAGCTTAGACAAGCACTTAAATTACATAACAAGAAGTTCTTGTATGAGACTAATGTAGGAGCAGGTTTGCCTATTATAGAGACTGTGAGAAATCTTTATGAGAGTGGGGAAGAGATTTATAAGATAAGAGGTGTCTTTTCAGGTTCTTTAAGTTACTTGTTTAATACGTTCTCTGCAGAGGACAAGCCTTTTTCTGAAATTTTACTAGAGGCAGATGCGCTAGGTCTTACAGAGCCAGATGCTCGCGAGGATCTTTCTGGTAATGATGTGGCTCGTAAATTACTCATTTTAGGCAGGGAAATAGGGTTAAGAAAAGAATTTAGCGATGTAAAAGTACAATCGTTAGTTCCCTCAGCCTTGAATGGAAAGACCACCTTACCTCAGTTTCGCGAAAGCGTAAAAACTCTTGATGACATTTTTGCAATTACTAAGTCTCAACTAGGACATAATGAAGTACTGCGACACGTGGGTGAGCTAGATGTAAAAACACAACAACTTGAAGTAAAGCTGGTGCAAGAGTCTAATACTACTTCTCTAGGCCAGACGCAAGGGGCAGATGCTGTTTTTGAGATTTATACAGCATCTTATGGTAGCCAGCCACTCGTTATTCAGGGCGCAGGAGCAGGAAAGGCTGTGACCGCCAGAGGTGTACTAGGCGATATTTTAAAAATAGCAACATCCCTCAATTAGTTAAACAGAGGAAGTTGAATATGTAAAGAAATTATAATCTACAATAAATAGTTGTAGTCTAATGCTACACACTATCTATACACAGAACCAATGAAACCACATCAACCAGAGACTGTTGCTATACGCACACAGATAGCGCGTACGCCATATCAAGAGCATTCTGCGCCACTATTTATGACGTCAAGCTTTGTTTTTGATGACGCAGAAGAGATGAGAGCCTCCTTTGCAGAAGAAAAAAAACGGAACATTTACAGTAGGTATACAAACCCTAACTGTGCAGAGCTGGTAGAAAAAATGTGCCTTCTTGAAGGAGCTGAAGCAGGGGCTACTTTTGCTACGGGAATGAGTGCCATTTTTAGCACATTTGCCGCTTTGCTTGACAGTGGAGATCATATGCTTTCGGCACGAGCAATCTTTGGTAATACCCATAGTTTACTCAATAATTACCTTCCTAAATGGAACATTAGTCACACGTATTTTGACGTGACAAAGCTGGACGATCTAGAAGCTCTCATTCAAGATAATACTAAACTCATTTATATAGAGACTCCCACAAATCCAGCTACCGAAATTGCAGATCTGGAGCTTCTAGGGATCATTGCACGCAAGCATAATCTTATTTTTATAGTAGATAATTGTTTTGCTACTCCTTATTTACAAAAGCCTATAAATTACGGAGCAGACCTCGTCATACATTCTACCACAAAATTGCTAGATGGTCAAGGACGCACTATGGGAGGTATCACAGTGGGTAGGGCAGATCTGGTAGCTATTATATATAAATTTGCAAGAATTACAGGGCCTGCTTTGTCACCTTTTAATGCCTGGACAGTATCTAAAAGCCTTGAAACACTGGCAGTACGCGTAGATAGACATTGTGAGAATGCGCTCGCTCTCGCTCATAAACTAGAAGGGCACAGTAAAGTTGTAAAAGTGCGTTATCCATTTTTACCATCACACCCTCAGTATGATTTAGCTCAAAAACAGATGAAGGCCGGGGGCAATATAGTGACTATAGAACTTGAAGGAGGTTTACAAAGTGGACGTGCGTTTTTAAATAATACCACCATGTGCTCCTTAACCGCAAATCTGGGCGATACGCGCACCATAGTAAGTCATCCAGCCAGCACAACTCACGGTAAACTAAGCGATGATGAAAGACACAGCCTAGGTATTACTGATGGACTTATACGTATTTCTGTGGGTTTAGAACACATAGACGATATTATCGAAGATCTGGAAAACGCTTTAAAGAACTGTTAGAACAGAGATTATTTTGTAAATACAATAAATTTTTTTAACACTATATCCTAGTAAATCTATAGACTTTATGGGATTGTAAACAAATTATGATTTTTGATCAATTTATTTCAAAAAAGAATACTGTAAAGGAGTCCACTTTTAAGGAAGTGTGTAGTTCTGAAAAGCCAGTACGTAGCGTAGTAAAAGCATTGAGCTGGAGGTTTATAGGTACCCTGGATACGCTAGTTGTGTCCTATATAGTGGTTGGAAAAATAGGACTCGCTACTTCTATTGCAGCGATTGATTTTATTTCAAAAATGCTGCTCTACTTTTTTCACGAGCGCATCTGGAATACTATAAAATGGGGTAAATGATAGTGATTTATAATTAGAATTTTTGAACTAATAATTTGAAGGACATCGATCTCTCGAGAGGAAGAAACAAAAAGATATCGGCAGTTCTCCATAAGGCTGGATAAACTGGAAAATACAACACAAAAGAAAGAAATGAGCAATCATATAGATCGTGGAGATCATCTAGAAATACAAACTATGATCAGTAATAATAAGTTAGTAATCAATCCTCTTGAGAGTGAGGCTATTTACATTTTGAGAGAAGTGGTTGCACAATTTGAAAAGCCCGTGTTGCTGTTCTCTGGTGGTAAAGACTCTATTACTCTGGTACGGCTTGCTCAAAAAGCATTTTACCCGAGTAAAATACCTTTTCCATTATTACATATTGACACCGGTCATAACTTTCCTGAGACTATTGCATTTAGAGATAAATTAGTAAAAGAACTTGGAGTAGAGCTCATTGTACGCTACGTACAAGATGCAATTAACCAAGGTAAAGTGGTCGAAGAAAAGGGAAAGTACGCTAGCCGCAATAGCTTACAAACCACAACGCTACTTGATGCTCTGGAAGAATTTAAATTTAACGCTGCCATAGGTGGTGCCCGTAGGGATGAAGAAAAAGCGCGAGCTAAAGAGCGCATTTTTTCTGTGCGTGATGATTTTGGGCAGTGGGATGAGAAAAACCAGCGTCCAGAGCTTTTTGATCACCTCAATGGGCGTATTAACCTAGGGCAACACGTACGGGTTTTCCCTATCAGTAACTGGACAGAACTAGATGTCTGGAATTATATCGCAAAGGATGATATAAAAATCCCATCTATATATTTTGCACATAAGCGAGATACATTTATACGTGATGGCTTGATCTGGTCTTCAGATGATGTTGTGTATAGAGAAGAAGATGAGGTGGTAGAAGAACGCCTGGTAAGATTTAGAACAGTAGGAGATATGTCTTGTACCGCAGCCGTCTTATCTGATGCCATCACACTAGAAAAAGTAGTAGAAGAAATTAGAGCTTCTACCATCTCAGAACGTGGTGCTCGTATAGATGATAGGCGATCTGAAGCTGCTATGGAAAAAAGAAAGCAACAAGGATATTTCTAAAAGTGTAGGGAGTAGGTACGCTTTCGCGAAAGCAGACCAAGAGTTTTAATAAAAATGCTCTTAATGAGCTTAGTCAAGAATTATGGAAGTTTTAAAAATAGCAACAGCAGGAAGTGTAGATGATGGTAAAAGCACTTTAATAGGTAGAATCTTATATGATACAAAGTCGCTCACGGTAGATAAACTAGAAGCTATTGAGTCCAAAAGTAAGGCTAATGGTTGCGATTACTTAGATTTTTCGCTAGCAACAGATGGGCTTATTGCCGAGCGGGAGCAAGGGATCACAATTGATGTTGCACATATTTACTTTTCGTCAAAAACAAAAAGTTATATCGTAGCAGATACCCCTGGGCACGTCGAGTACACGCGCAATATGGTAACAGGAGCCTCTACCTCACAAGCATCAATCATACTTGTAGATGCTCGTAAGGGTGTGGTAGAGCAGACGTATCGCCACTTTTTTATCAATAACTTATTGCGGGTAAAGGATATTATTGTTGCAGTTAATAAGATGGATTTAGTAGATTTTAAACAAGCTACGTATGATGATATCAAGGCAGCCTTTGCGACAATAATTGAAAAAAGTGCTTATAAGGGACAAAATATAACCTTCATTCCTGTAAGCGCACTATTAGGCGATAACGTTGTGACGGCATCAAAAAAAATGCCTTGGTATAATGGTACTACCTTGCTTGACCATCTAGAGCAGTTAGAGGCTCAAGATGTATATGAACACTCACAAATGCGCTTTCCAGTCCAGATGGTAACAAGGCCTATGCAATCAGATTTTCACGATTTTAGAGGATATGCAGGTAAAATTTATGGAGATGATCTCTCTGTAGGTGATGAAATCACTGTACTACCATCATTAACCACTTCAAAAGTGAAAGAAATCTACTTTTTTGATCAAAAATTTGATACCGCAGGAAGGGGAAGCTCTTGTACCATTACGATCGAAGATGATCTCAATATAAGCAGAGGCGACCTTATCGTTAAAACATCAGAAAGGCCTAAGCTAGGAAAACTCATCGAAGCCAAAGTATGCTGGATGGATACCAAAGAGCTCAAAGCAGGGGCGCAATATGTATTGCAAAGCGGCAGTAATAGAGTACTTGCCAAAGTAGAAGAGGTGACAACAATCATCCATACAGATTTTTCTGGTCAAGATGATACGGCACAATCTCTCCATATTAATGAAGTAGGAACAATACACCTTCTTCTAAGCAAACCTTTTGCTTACGATCCATATACAGAAAACAAAATCTCAGGTTCTTTTATTCTTATTGATCTACAAACCCACACCACTGCGGGAGTTGGTTTTATAGAATAACCATAATACAAATTAGTAGTAGTTAATAAGCACTTTAAAAAAATAGTCACCTCTCTTAATAAAAATAGCATGCAAAGTTTTAGAACAGAAATAGAAAACCCACTAGTCGAAAAGGATATTATTGAGCTAGCAGATAAAATCGAACTTTTTAAAAACGGTAAAATCGACGAAGAGCGTTTTAGAAGTCTCCGTCTCGCACGTGGCATTTATGGCCAGCGCCAGGCTGGGGTACAAATGATACGTATTAAATTACCGTATGGTAAAGTGTCTAGCGCACAATTACATAACATAAGCAATGTGTCTGACGAGTATTCTAGGGGTAGATTGCATATTACTACGCGTCAAGATATCCAGATACATCACGTAGATCTTGATCGCACTCCAGAGTTATGGGCACAACTAGAAAAAGACGATATCACCTTGAGAGAGGCCTGTGGTAACGCCGTGCGTAATGTAACTGCATCAGAGCTTGCAGGGATTGATAAAGAAGAACCCTTTAATGTATCTCCGTATGCAGATGCTATTTTTAAATTCTTTTTAAGAAATCCTATTAGTCAAGAAATGGGGCGCAAATTTAAAGTTTCTTTTTCCTCATCAGACCAAGATACCGGCTTGTCATATATGCACGATCTGGGCTTTATTGCAAAAATTAAAGACGGTGTACACGGCTTCAAAGTAATGCTAGCCGGCGGACTAGGATCGCAGCCCAGGCACGCAGATCTTTTTTATGAATTTTTACCTGCAGATAAGATTATCCCGCTTATGGAGGGGGTAATTCGTGTTTTTGACCGTCACGGTGAGCGTAAAAGTAGAGCAAAAGCTCGTTTAAAGTTTCTAGTAAAAAAAATAGGGGTGCCAGCATTTAGAAAGCTAGTAGAAGAGGAGCAGAAGGCCATCTCACAGCATACTGTTTTTATTGATGTGTCTAGTTATCCAGCTACAATACCAGCAGCGGTAACAGCGCCAGAGGTAACTATAGAAGACACAACCACATTTGATCTATGGAAAGCTACAAATTTGATCCCACAGAAACAGGAAGGGTATGTAGCGATAGGGATTAAAGTGCTCCTCGGTGATTTTTATACGGATAAAGCACGCTTGCTAGCAGATCTTATAGCGCAATATGCAGCTGGAGAGTTACGATTAACACTACGCCAGAACATAGTGATCCCTTTTGTAAAAGAAGACCTTATTCCTTTCTTTTATCAAGAACTCAAAAAACTTGGATTTACAGAAACTGGATATAATAAAGCAGTAGATATTACAGCCTGCCCAGGCACAGACACCTGTAATTTAGGAATCGCAAGTAGTACAGGGATTGCCAGAGAGCTAGAGCGTGTACTTAAAACGGAATACCCACACTATTTACAAAATGAAGATCTTGTTATTAAAATAAGTGGCTGTATGAATGCTTGTGGACAACACAATATGGCAAATATAGGTTTTCAAGGAATGTCTGTGCGCACAAAAGATAAGCTTACAGTACCAGCCTTGCAAGTGCTTTTAGGAGGAGGAAATAAAGGTAATGGCCAAGCTGCTTTTGCAGATAAAGTAGTAAAAATACCAAGTAGAAGAGGTCCAGAAGCCCTGCGTAGAATTCTTAATGATTTTGAAGCAAAGGCAAAGAGCGCAACGTTTCAAGAGTACTATGCCGCTCAAGGCGAAAAATATTTTTATAAGCTCTTAACAGATTTATCGAGTGTAGATAATTTGACTCAAGAAGACTTTATAGACTGGGGAGAAGAAGAAAATTATGTAAAGGCAATAGGAATAGGAGAGTGTGCAGGTGTAATTATAGACCTTATCGAGACCTTATTTCTGGAGTGTCAGGAGAAGATAGAGAACGCAAAGCACGCAGTAAATGACAATGTTTTTTCTAATGCGGTGTACCACGCCTATAGTGCTATGATAAACGCATCAAAAGCTATTTTGATAGCAGATGGACATAGTACAAATACCCAAGCAGGTATTATCAAACAATTTGATGAGCTATTTGTTACTACAGGAAAGATCGATCTTGGAAACTCGTATGCATCCATTATTTATCAAATACAATCGCAGGCACCTAATAAAGATTTTGCTACGAGTTATATAAAAAATGCCGAGCAGTTTTTACAAAAAGTAAGAGCATATCGCACAGCCCAATTAATCGCCTAAGACCTTAATTTTATGAAAACAGCAAGATTAACAGTCGTAGGAGCGGGTCCAGGAGATCCAGATCTCATTACTCTTAAAGCAATAAAAGTACTCGCAGCGGCAGATGTGGTACTATATGATGCCTTAGTAAATCCCATATTACTAACGCACGCCCCTACTGCCGAAAAGATTTTTGTAGGAAAGCGTATGGGGTGCTATGCATACCAACAAGAACAAATAAATGAGCTCATTGTAAGTAGAGCCTTGAGTCACGGCCACGTGGTGAGACTTAAAGGAGGAGATCCATTTATTTTTGGGAGAGGCTCAGAAGAATTAGACTTTGTAAAGGAGTATAATATAGAGACTGCGGTTGTTCCAGGGATATCGTCTGCATTGGCAGTACCCGCTTATTTAGGAATTCCTTTGACTAAACGGGGCTGTTCTGAGAGTTTTTGGGTCATCACAGGTACCACTAAGAGGCACACTCTTTCTGCAGACGTTGCTCTTGCGGTACAATCTAATGCAACAATTGCCATTCTCATGGGAATGAGCAAGCTGAGTGAGATAGTTGCTGCTTTCGCAAAAGCGGGAAAGGAAAAAACACCTATAGCAATCATTCAAAACGGAACCCGAGAAGACCAAAAATCAGGCATTGGAACGATAGAAACTATTGAAGCAATTGTAAAAGAAAAACAATTGTCATCTCCAGCAATCATCGTTATAGGAAGTGTTGTAAGAAATAGAAGTACACTCTCAGAGACCATTTCAAGCATCAAAGAAAAATCTAACCATAATGTGTTTAATTATGCATAGTCCTCAAGAAACTAAACAAGTGGGAGACCAGCGTAACACGCTATACCCTGTATTTTTAAAGGTTCGTAATCTTCATGTGCTTATCGTGGGAGGAGGCAATGTAGCTGAGGAGAAATTGCGATTTTTACTCAAGTCAAGCCCAGATGCTAGGGTCACGATGATCTCACCTATGTACCGTGAAGAAACCATCAAACTTGCAGAGAGCTATAAAGTAACTATGCTAGATGGCACCTATAAACGAAGATTGCTTAGAGGGAAACATATCGTAATTGCAACGACAGATAAGCCTAAGGTAAATGTTAAGGTGTATAATCACTGCCGCAAAAGAGATAAACTCGTAAACGTAGCAGATAACCCGCCTTATTGTGATTTTTATATGGGAGGTATTGTAACTAAAGGTCACGTAAAAGTGGCCATCTCTACAAATGGGCAATCACCTACTACAGCAAAGCGGTTACGACAATTTTTTGAAGCCGTTATACCAGAAAGCATTGATGATTTAGTCCAAAATTTAAATGAGTATAGAAAGACAATTAAGGGCGATTTTGAAGAAAAAGTAGAAACATTAAACGAGTTTACTAAAGGTCTAGTAGAAAAAAAGTAAAAGGCATTAAAAATGATTAAAACAGATATACTTATTATAGGCGCGGGACCTACAGGATTATTTACCGTTTTTGAAGCAGGATTACTAAAGTTAAAGTGCCATCTCATAGACGCATTACCCATACCAGGAGGACAATGCGCAGAGATTTATCCTAAAAAGCCTATCTACGATATTCCGGGATTTCCAGATGTACTAGCAGGAGATTTAGTGGATAATCTAATGAAGCAAATAGCACCTTTTAAACCTCAATTTACCTTAGGAGAGCGTGCAGAAACTCTTCAAAAACTAGAAGATGGCACTTTTATAGTGACTACAAATAAAGGAACACAGCACCACGCTCCCATAATTGCTATTGCTGGAGGATTAGGTAGTTTTGAGCCGCGTAAGCCACAACTTGAAGAGTTATCGCTATATGAAGATAAGGGTGTTGAGTATATTATAAAGGATCCAGAATATTATAGAAACAAGAAGGTGGTCATCGCTGGAGGTGGAGACTCAGCCCTAGACTGGAGTATATTCTTAACTAATGTGGCTAGCGAGGTTACTTTAGTGCATAGACGTAATGAGTTTAGAGGAGCGCTAGATTCTGTAGAAAAAGTGCAGGAATTAAAAAATCTGGGTAAAATTAATTTAATTACCCCTGCAGAAATTAAAGGAATTGTAGGTGATGGCAAGGTAACAGGCGTAGTTATAAAAAAGAAAGAAGAAGATCCTTATATTTTAGATGCCGATCACTATATCCCTTTATTTGGGCTTTCGCCAAAATTAGGACCTATAGGAGATTGGGGCCTCGACATAGAAAAAAACGCCATTAAGGTGAACAATAACTTGGATTATCAAACAAACATACCTGGGGTATATGCCATAGGAGATGTTAATACCTATCCGGGTAAATTAAAACTGATACTTTGTGGCTTTCACGAGGCAACCTTAATGTGTCAAAGTGCCTTTAAACGTATTTTTCCTGATAAGAAACATGTGATGAAGTACACGACCGTAGGAGGTGTAGAAGGTTTTGATGGCACAAAGAAAGAAGCACCTAAGGCCATCGTAAAAGCAATCGTATAGACACCTTCTTATGCAAGATATAAAACTACACATAACAGACAGAGATGGAGTGCAACATGAGGTACTAGCACCTACAGATATGGCTATGAATATTATGGAGGTAATACGCTCTTACGAGTTAGCTCCAGAAGGAACAATAGGAGTCTGTGGAGGTATGGCGATGTGCGCTTCTTGTCAGTGCTATATCACCTCAAATCAAAAGATTAATGAGATGGAGTATGATGAAGAAGCGATGCTCGCAGAAGCATTTCACGTTCAAGAAAACAGTAGACTAAGCTGTCAAATACCGATTAGAGAATTTCTTGATGGTTTACAATTAACAATTGCTCAAGAAGTATAAAATAGAAAAGATTAAAAAACGCCATTTTAGTATAAAATTAGATTTATTTTCATAAAAAAAGTAAATTTTATATTTAAATAGAAAAATTATCTAATAAACCTTGTGCAATCCATTTAAGTATTGCAATATTTGCACAAATAAAGTTCAGTAAATTATTGAAAAGTTATCAAGAAAGGCGGAGGGATTAGACCCTATGAAACCTTAGCAACCCTTTTTCTTAAAAGTAGGTGCTACATTCTATCCATTTTAGGTTTAGATAACACACAAGGAACAAATCTCCTTACGCACTCTTGATAAATAACGTTGATGAATAATCCTAAACAAAGGATAGGATATGTTATCCAGCGCTCTTTTTAATGAATACTTCTTTAATAGTAATACCTATTAGTGTTTATAATGTCGCCAAAATACATTGAATTATTTTTCACTTAGTTAAAGCCAGAAATTCTTTGCATAGCCTTAGTTATGGAAATTATTTTGAGCAAAAAGAAACTGAAAAAGAAACGATTTATTAAGGCCTCAAGAAGACTAATTGATAGTAGATGGCATTTAGATGATAGCATTAACACAGCTTTATTCTCAATGTAACCCTTTATAAACAAAAGAGATTACAAAAAGAATGCAAGAATTATATAAAGCTTTATCAGAAAGAATACTCATACTAGACGGGGCGATGGGTACGATGCTACAGGCTTATAACTTTACAGAAGAAGATTTTCGTGGTGAGCGTTTTAAAGATTTCCATCTTTCTGTAAAGGGTAATAATGATATGCTGTCTCTTACACAACCGGAAGCTATAGCTATGATACACGGTAAGTATTTTGCAGCGGGAGCAGATATTGTGGAGACTAATACCTTCTCTAGCACTACCATCGCGATGGCAGATTATGAGATGGAGGACTATGTGTATGATTTGAATTACGCTTCCGCGAAAATTGCCAAAGAAGTCGCCCAGTCTTTTACCGAAAGGGAACCCCATAAACCAAGATTTGTCGCAGGAAGTATAGGCCCTACTAATAAAACAGCAAGTATGTCGCCAGATGTAAACGATCCTGGATATCGTGCTGTAAGCTTTGACGAGTTGAGAGTCGCATATAAACAGCAAGTAGAAGCGCTGATGGATGGCGGCGTAGATATCTTGCTAGTAGAAACTGTTTTTGATACACTCAATGCAAAAGCCTGCCTCTTTGCTATAGAAGAAGTAAAAGAAGAGCGCAACTCAGATATTCCTATAATGATAAGCGGGACCATAACAGACGCTTCTGGAAGAACACTTTCTGGGCAAACTGCCGAAGCCTTTTTAATTTCTATATCACATATACCTTTACTATCTGTTGGTTTTAATTGTGCGCTAGGAGCGAGCCAGCTGCAACCGCATTTAGAGACCATTGCGAGTAAGACTACCGTCGGGATCTCTGCACATCCTAATGCAGGACTGCCTAATGCCTTTGGCGAGTATGATGAAACTCCAGAGCAAACGGCAAGTCAAATAAAAAAATACATCGATAAGAATCTAGTAAATATTGTAGGCGGTTGTTGTGGCACAACGCCAGCACACATAGCAGCCATAGCTCAACTTGTAGAAGGAATCACACCTAGACCCATAAAACTATCATGAGCACAACGTCAAGATATATGCGACTGTCGGGTTTAGAGCCCTTAGTGATTACTCCACAGAGTAACTTTGTAAATGTAGGAGAACGTACAAATGTGGCAGGTTCTCGTAAGTTTCTCCGTCTCATTAAGGAAGAAAAATATGACGAAGCATTATCTGTAGCCAGAGACCAAGTAGAAAACGGCGCTCAGATCATTGATATTAATATGGATGATGGTCTCATAGATGGTAAAGAAGCGATGGTCACTTTTCTCAATCTTGTGATTGCAGAACCAGATATCTCTCGAGTGCCCATTATGATTGATAGTTCAAAATGGGAAATTATAGAAGCAGGCTTGCAAGTGGTGCAAGGGAAGTGTGTGGTAAACTCCATAAGTCTTAAAGAAGGAGAAGCACAATTTAAAGAACAAGCAAAAAAAATAAAGCGCTACGGTGCTGCCGTAGTAGTGATGGCCTTTGATGAGGTGGGGCAAGCAGATACCTACGAGCGTCGGGTAGAAATTGCAAAAAGATCTTATGATATCCTTGTAAATGAGATTTCTTTTCCGCCAGAAGATATCATTTTTGATTTAAATATTTTTCCCGTTGCAACGGGAATGGACGAGCACAAGCGCAATGCGATAGATTTTATAGAAGGAACACGATGGGTACGGACAAACTTGCCGCACTGTAGTGTAAGCGGTGGCGTGAGTAATGTTTCTTTTAGTTTTAGAGGAAATAACGCCGTACGGGAGGCAATGCACTCAGTGTTTTTATATCACGCGATCAAGGCGGGTATGAATATCGGGATTGTAAATCCGTCTATGCTTGAGATCTATGATGATATCCCAAAAGAGCTTTTAGATCGTGTAGAAGATGTGATCTTAGATAGAAGAGAAGATGCCACGGAGCGCCTCCTAGATTTTGCCGAAAATATAGATCAAAAAGAAAAAACAGAAAAAGCCACAGAAGCCTGGCGTGAGGAGGACATCCAGAGCCGCGTAACTCGGGCGCTGGTAAAAGGGATCGATCAATATATCATAGAAGATGTAGAGGAGGCAAGATTATCTGTAGATGCACCTATAAAAGTTATTGAAGGACATTTGATGACGGGGATGAACGTAGTAGGCGACCTTTTTGGGAGTGGTAAAATGTTCTTACCACAAGTGGTAAAATCTGCTCGAGTGATGAAGAAGGCAGTCGCTTATTTATTGCCTTATATAGAAGAGGAAAAACTTAAAAATGGAACCTCTGGGGAGAGTCAAAGTGCGGGTAAAGTGCTTATGGCAACGGTAAAAGGAGATGTACATGACATAGGTAAAAACATAGTCTCTGTTGTGCTTGCCTGTAATAATTATGAGATAATCGATATGGGAGTGATGGTGCCTCCAGAAAAAATTATCGAAACCGCTATTGCAGAAAATGTAGACATCATAGGTTTGAGTGGCCTCATAACACCTAGCCTTGACGAGATGGTCTATCTGGCTAAAGAATTGCAACGTCTCAAAGTAAAACTACCTATTCTTATAGGTGGTGCCACGACGAGCAAAGCACATACGGCGGTAAAGATTGATCCGCAGTATAAGAATGCCATTGTTCACGTAAACGATGCGAGTCGTGCCGTAACTATCGTTGGGGATTTACTTAAAAAGGAAACACAGGATGCTTATAAAAGTGACTTGAAAGAGGAGTATTCCCGCTTTCGCGAAAGCTTTAACTCCCGTCAACGTGTTAAGGAATATCTCACGATAGAGGAGGCAAGAGCAAATAAGTTTAAGATAGACTTTAAAGTAGAAGATATTGTAAAACCAAAGGAGATGGGCATTCAAGTGCTACAAGACTTAGACCTTAGGAAGCTTGAGTCTTTTATAGATTGGACACCTTTTTTTAGAAGTTGGGATTTACACGGCAGATATCCTGATATTTTGACAGATGAGGTCGTTGGATCTCAAGCTACAGAATTATTTGCAGATGCGCAGAACATGCTTGAGCAGATTTTTGATGAAAAATGGCTCACGGCGAAAGCTACTTTTGGACTTTTTCAAGCAAATGCAAATGAGCAAGATGACATAGAAATCAACTATAATTCGCTACCTCAGGAAGAGATGCTTGAAGGGCAGAAAGGGATATTCCGAACCCTACGCCAGCAATCTAAAAAAGCACAGGGCAAAATTAATATTGCTTTGTCAGATTTTATTGCTCCTCGTGAGAGTGGTATTCAAGATTATATGGGTGCCTTTTGTGTGACCACAGGTTTCGGAACTGCTAGCAAGGCAAAGGAGTTTGAAGACGCACTAGATGACTATAGTGCAATTATGATCAAAGCGCTTGCAGATCGTCTGGCCGAGGCGTTTGCCGAGTATCTCCATAAAGAAGTAAGGCTAAAGCACTGGGGCTATTCTAGCCAAGAAGAACTAGATAATGCCGATTTAATTAAAGAAAAATACCGTGGTATTCGCCCAGCGCCAGGATATCCGGCTTGTCCAGATCATTTGGAGAAAGAAACTATTTGGGAGCTACTTGGCGTAAAAGAATCCATAGGCGTGGAGCTTACAGAGAGCCTAGCGATGTGGCCTGCCGCAAGTGTGAGTGGGTATTATTTTGCACATCCTGAGGCGCGGTATTTTGGATTAGGAAAAATAAAAGAGGATCAAATAAAAGATTTTGCGAGTAGAAAGGAGATTGCTTTCGCGAAAGCGGAAAAATGGCTTGCTCCTAATACTGCAGATTAAATTGAATAATATTAATAAAATTCCCGCCTTTGCAGGAATGATAAAATATCCGCTTTGCGGAAATATAGTATGAAAGTAAGAGACCATATTTCAAAAGCTATTGATGCAAACAAAACAGAATTTTCGTTTGAAATTTTACCTCCCTTAAAAGGACAAAATATCAAAACTATTTTTGATAATATTGATCCGTTAATGGAGTTCACACCTCCTTTTATTAACGTGACCTATCACCGGGAAGAATACATTTATAAGGAACGTGAAGATGGATTACTGGAAAAAAAGGTAGTGCGTAAACGCCCTGGAACTGTAGGTATTTGTGCAGCAATCCAAAACAGATATGAGGTAGATGCCGTTCCTCACGTGCTTTGTGGAGGGTTTTCTAAGGAAGACACAGAAAATTTTCTCATTGATATGGACTTTTTAGGAATCGAGAACGTTATGGCCTTGCGCGGCGATGCTGTAAAAAGTGAGACCTATTATAAACCTAATAAGAACGGAAACATATATGCTCAAGATCTTGTAGAGCAAATTATAGATCTTAACAACGGTAAATACATAGATGCAGATTTACAAAATAGCGCGTCCACAGATTTTTGTGTGGGCGTAGCGGGCTATCCAGAAAAACACCTTGAGGCGCCTAGTTTAGAGAGTGACATTCACTTTTTAAAGAAAAAGCTCGAAGCGGGTGCTTGTTATGTGGTGACCCAGATGTTTTTTGATAACCAGAAGTATTTTGATTTTGTCGCCAAATGTCGTGCGGCAGGAATTACAAAGCCCATTATCCCAGGACTAAAACCACTGGCAACAAAAAAGCAACTCAATATGATCCCGCAGCGCTTTAGTGTAGATGTGCCAGATGAGCTCGTTATGGAAGTTGTAAATGCTACTAGTGCTGCCGCAATTAGACAAGTAGGGATTGAGTGGTGTACACAGCAAAGTAAGGAGTTAAAAGCAGCTGGAGTACCTGCGTTACATTATTACTCAATGGGTAAAAGTGATAATATTAGACAGATTGCAGAGGCGGTTTTTTAAAACAAAATGTTTTATGATATGAACTTGATGTAATTATTATATCTCTAGATACTGATGATAAATTTATTTCTAAGTAGAGTTTTTGTCTATTTTCGTGCTTGATATGCTTTCGCGAAAAACTAAATACGGCATTAAAGCCTTGACCTATATTGCCCGTGAACAACGGGAAGACTCACTGGTGCAAATAGGAACCATTGCCGAAAGTGAAAATATCTCGCAAAAATTTCTTGAGAGTATTATGCTTACGCTCAAAAAAGCGGGTTTTGTAGCTAGCCGAAAGGGTAAAGGTGGAGGCTATCAATTGCGTCGCAACCCAGAAGACATCAAAATGGTTGAGGTCATGAGAGTACTTGAAGGACCCGTTGCTATGCTGCCCTGCGTATCTCTTAATTATTATGAACGTTGTGCAGATTGTAAAGATGAAGATGCGTGTGCTGTTCATAGTCTTATGATTCAAATACGTGATAACACCTTATTAGTACTCGAAAAAAACACTTTAGCAGACCTTGTAGCTACTGCAAGTTAACAATCATTTTATTTAACTTTCGCCTTAAATAGGTTTTTATTCTTGTTAACCTAAGTTAATAATTTTACATTTGCCGATTAACCCTAGTAATCCTATAGGAATAAAAAAATTCTGAAATGATTATCGATTCGCTTGTTTTAAAACAATCAAAAAACACTTCTAACGAGAGAACTTCTGCTTCGGTAGAAAAGCCTATGCGCAGTATTGTGAAGTCTTTAAGCTGGAGAGCTATAGGGACGCTAGATACAATCGCAATTTCTTGGTTAGTAACGGGCACATTATCCTTAGCATTAAGTATAGGTGCTGTAGAGCTCGTTTCAAAAATGGCGCTTTACTTTTTTCATGAACGCATCTGGAACTTAATAAAATGGGGAAAATAATGAACTTTACTCAACAACAAATAGCACAGTTTAATAGTGACTTAAAATCAAAGAGTCCATCAGATATTGTAACATGGGCATTAGAGCATGCAGATCGTCCTGTGGTAACAACAAATTTTAGACCTTACGAAGCGGCTATATTACATACAGTTTCTCAAGTACTCCACTCCATTACTGTTATATGGTGTGATACAGGATACAATACTGCAGAAACCTATACACATGCAGAAGAGGTAATAGATACGTTAAGTCTTACGGTCGATTTGTATGTACCACGACAAACACGCGCGCACCGAGAGGTTATCATGGGCAATCCTTCTGTGACAGATGATAGTCATAAAGAATTTACAGAGCAAGTTAAGCTAGAACCTTTTCGTCGAGCTATGGAAGTACATAAACCAGATGTATGGTTTACTAATCTTAGGCAAGGTCAAACGGCACATAGAGATAATCTAGATATTTTAAGTGTAAGCGGTGACGGAGTACTCAAAGTAAGTCCGTTTTATTACTGGTCAGATAGTGATCTAGACACCTATCTACAAGATCATAAATTACCAAACGAGCATCATTATTCTGATCCTACTAAGGTATTAGAGCATAGAGAATGTGGATTGCACTTATAAGCAGAGAGAAAAATGAAAGAGATATTAAAAACAAATGCACTCGAGAGTGAGTCCATTTATATTTTTAGAGAAGTAGTTGCACAATTTGAAAACCCAGTATTATTATTTTCTGGAGGAAAAGATAGTATCACCTTAGTAAGACTTGCTCAAAAAGCGTTTTACCCAGCAGCAATTCCTTTTCCATTATTACATGTAGATACTGGTCACAATTTTCCAGAGACTATCAAATTCAGAGATGACTTAGTTAAGGAGCTTGGCCTCCATTTAATTGTACGTAATGTACAAGACGCCATTGACCAAGGTAAAGTAACCGAAGAAACTGGCAAATATGCGAGCAGAAATAGCTTGCAGACTACCACACTCTTGGATGCTATTGAGGAGTTTAAATTTGATGCTTGCATAGGTGGTGCACGTCGTGATGAGGAGAAAGCACGTGCAAAAGAGCGTATTTTTTCTGTAAGAGATGATTTTGGACAATGGGATGAAAAAAACCAGCGACCAGAATTATTTGACTTGCTTAATGGTAAGATAGAATTAGGTCAAAACGTTCGTGTTTTTCCTATTTCAAACTGGACAGAGCTCGACGTCTGGAGCTACATACAACAAGAACAAATTGAAATTCCAAGTATTTATTTCTCACACACAAGACAAACATTTGAGCGTGATGGAATGATCTGGAGCGCCTCAGACTGTGTGTATAGAGATGATAATGAAGAAGTAGAAGATCGTGTAGTACGTTTTAGAACCGTAGGAGATATGACATGTACAGCGGCAGTAGCTTCTGAGGCTATCACTATCCAGCAGATAGTAAATGAAATTAAAGTGAGCCGTATTTCAGAACGTGGAGCGCGTATAGATGACAAGCGCAGCGAGGCAGCAATGGAAAAACGTAAACAACAAGGTTATTTTTAAAATATGGAAGTATTGAAACTGGCAACTGCCGGAAGTGTAGATGATGGAAAGAGTACTTTGATAGGTAGGTTATTGTACGATACACAATCACTTACAGACGATAAATTAGAAGCAATAGAAAAAAGTAGTAAAAAGTTAGGGTATGACTATCTTGATTTTTCACTAGCGACAGATGGTTTGGTCGCAGAGCGTGAGCAAGGAATTACTATAGACGTTGCTCATATTTATTTTTCTACACCAACTAAGAGTTATATAATAGCAGACAGCCCAGGGCATGTAGAGTACACCCGTAACATGATTACTGGAGCATCAAATGCTGCCGTTTCTATGATCCTTGTAGATGCTAGAAAAGGTGTGATAGAGCAAACCTTTAGACACTTTTTCATAAATGCATTACTTAAAGTAAAACACATTGTTATAGCGGTTAATAAAATGGACTTGGTAGATTATGACGAGTCAGTTTTTAATAGCATTAAAAATGACATTGAGAAGCTCCGGGCAAAGAGTGGTTATAAAGATCAAGAAGTAACTTTTATACCTATAAGCGCGCTTACGGGTGATAACGTGGCTTCCGCTTCCGAGAAAATGGGCTGGTATAAAGGATCATCTATTTTAGAATATTTAGAAAATGTAACTCCAGAAGCTGCTAGCGATACGCCTATGCGTTTTCCAGTACAGTCTGTAATACGTCCTAAAACAAATGATTTTCATGATTTTAGAGGGTATGCGGGTAAAGTTTATGGAAGCTCAATAGCGATAGGGGATGTCGTGACTATATTGCCTAGTTTAAAGACTTCAAAAGTTCAAGATATTTTCAGTTACAAAGATTCTTATAGTGAAGCACAAGCAGGTAACTCCATAACGCTTACGCTAGAAGATGATGTTAACGTAACCCGAGGCGATATTATTGTCAAGTCTAATGAGATTCCGGAGCAAACAAAAGAACTCAAAGCAACCGTATGCTGGATGGATAATACGGAGCTTACTGCTGGAAAAAAGTATGAACTGCAACACATGACACAGCGCATACTTGCCAAAGTTTCTCAAATACAAGAAATCATTCCCACAGATTTTTCTACACCAGAAGCTGGTGTAAGTGAAGTAACAATTAACGAAATTGCTACGGTACATTTTAAACTTGCCAAATCACTTTTTTACGATCGTTATACAGATCACAAACAAGGAGGTTCCTTTATTATCATAGACCCTATTACAAATACAACAGCTGGAGTTGGGTTCATAAAGTAACTCCATCATAGTATATAAAAAAACAAAGCCCATTCTTTAAAAAGAATGGGCTTTATCATTAATAGTTGTCTTAGTCTATTATTTCTTTGCTAAGAAAGGGTATCTGTAATCTGTAGGAGTTACAAATGTTTCTTTAATCATACGTGGGCTTACCCATCTTAATAAGTTAAGCATAGAACCAGCCTTATCATTAGTTCCAGATGCGCGAGCTCCACCAAAAGGTTGTTGCCCTACAACTGCTCCAGTAGGCTTGTCATTAATGTAAAAGTTACCAGCAGCATTTTTAAGAGCTTTAGTAGCCTCTTGTACAGCATAACGATCTGTAGAGAGTATTGCTCCTGTAAGTGCATACTCGCTAGTTTCGTCTACTAGTGTAAGCATATCACTCCAGTCTTTATCTTCATATACGTAGATAGTCATCACTGGGCCAAAAAGCTCTGTGTGCATCGTTGTATACTTAGGATCTGTTGTTACAATAACAGTAGGCTCAATAAAGTATCCTTTTTTCTTATCATGTCCACCACCTACGATGATCTCTGCATTTGCATCTTCTTTTGCTTGGTCAATATATTTTGCAAGTTTGTCAAAAGATCCTTCGTGTATTACCGCAGTAATGAAGTTAGTCATATCCTCTGGCGATCCCATTTTAAAGGACTTCACATCTTCTATAACGTACTCTTTTACTTCTTCCCAGATAGAAGCAGGGATGTAACCGCGACTTGCCGCACTACATTTCTGTCCTTGGAATTCAAAAGCACCACGCGAGATTGCTGTTGCAACTTGTTTAGCAGGAGCACTAGGGTGAGCAACGATAAAATCTTTACCACCAGTTTCACCTACGATACGTGGGTATGTCTTATAATTGTGAATGTTCTCACCTATTTTTTTCCAGATATCCTTAAATACATGCGTAGATCCTGTAAAGTGTAGTCCAGAAAAATCTGGGCTTGCAAGTACTGTATCTGTGATCATGATAGGGTCTCCGTGTACAACTTGGATTACACCATCTGGCACACCAGCCTCACGGAAGATGTCAAGAATAATCTTAGCCGAAAGCATCTGGCTATCAGAAGGCTTCCATACTACTACATTCCCCATAAGTGCACAAGCAGCAGGGAGGTTTGCAGCAATCGCTGTAAAGTTAAAAGGAGTAATCGCATAGATGAATCCTTCTAGTGGGCGGTATTCTAATCTATTCCAAGCTCCAGAAGTAGACTCTGGCTGCTCATTATAGATATCCGTCATAAACTGTACGTTAAAACGTAAGAAGTCTATAAGCTCACAAGCAGCATCAATCTCTGCTTGATAGATAGTCTTAGACTGGTTTATCATTGTTGCAGCATTAATCTTTGCGCGGTATGGACCGGCGATAAGCTCTGCAGCTTTAAGAAAGATACCAGCACGCTGCTCCCATGGAAGCTCTGCCCACTCTGTACGAGCTTCTAGTGCTCCAGCAATTGCTTGATCAATGTGCGTTTTTTCTGCAAGATGATACTCACCTACTACTTTCTTGTGATCGTGTGGTGGTGTGATTGTGCGTGTATTCTTAGTGCGCACCTCTTTACCGTTGATGTACATCGGTACTTCTGTGTGTGCATTAAATAATTCTTTATAAGCTGCTGCTACTGCTTCGCGTTCTGGAGAGCCTGGAGCATACGATTTTACTTCTTCGTTTACAGCAACTGGAACTTGAAAAAATCCTTTTCCCATGATGTTTTTATTTTAATTTTTACAATTAGCGAAGTTACAAATTTAAGATAGGATGATACATCCCTTTGGGAAGAGAGTAACAGTTGAGGATGTTACGCTTTCGCGAAAGCGTAATTTTCATAGCTATTTTAAGAAACTACACCATTCTTTTTTTCGTAATTTCACACACTAAACTGCGACTTATCCCTCAATGTGTACTGTAACCTATATTCCGAAAAAAAATAATACGTTCATTCTTACCTCTAATCGTGATGAGGCATCGGGTAGAACTACCCTTGCTCCAGATTTTTATGATGTAGATGGAACAAAAATGCTGTTTCCTAAAGATGCTGTTGCAGGTGGGACTTGGATAGGAGTATCAGAAAAAAGTAGGATGATATGCTTGCTCAACGGTGGTTTTGAGAATCATGAGAGGCAAGAAAGGTATGCAATGAGCCGTGGCATCGTAGTAAAAGAATTACTCAAAGCAACCGATTTATCTAAGGCAATTGAAGATTTTAAGTACGAAGGTATCGAGCCATTTACCATTGTGGCTATAGATTGGAGTAGTGACCTTAAGGCAACAGAACTTGTATGGGATGGTAGCAAAGCGCACATAACAGTCTTAGCTAATGAGCCAAAAATATGGTCTTCATCTACATTATATGATGCCACTATGAAAGAAAAACGCCGCAACTGGTTTACTACATTTGAGGAAAGTACAGACTGGAGTAAGGAGAGTTTATTTGATTTTCATACAAAAGCTGGGGAAGGTGACCCTAATATAGACTTACAGATGAATCGTGGCCTTTTGAAAACAGTAAGTGTTACTCAGGTTGAAAAGGAAGGAGATACTTGTGTAATGACCTATAATGATCTTCAAAAAGAGGAGATGTACTCGGTGCAATTTGAAATGATACCAGCATGATGTACAATGGCAAGATTATAGTGCTCGCTTTTCCAGATACATTTGTAAAAATGTCTGATGAGCTCATGTGTAAAATTTTACCACTCATGGGGCTAGGTACGCGCACCCATATCAAAGCTGGTCATGCGGCACTTGTGCTTATAGAAAATGAGACTGGAAATGCTCAGTATTTTGATTTTGGCAGGTATATAACCCCTAAAGGGAAGGGACGTGTGCGAGGAGCAAACACAGATGCAGAACTTGCAATACCCATAAAAGCTATCGTAAAGGATGGAGTTCTTGAGAACCTAGATGAACTATTAGTATGGCTGGATGCACATCCAGAAAAAACGCATGGATCAGGTAGGCTAGTAGCTTCACTGTGCTCATCTGTATATTATGAAAAGGCGAGAGATTATATAAGCTTTTTACAAAACCAAGGTAGTATACCTTACAAAGCATTTGGTAACATAGGAAGTAATTGTGCTCGTTTTGTTACGGAGACCATACTTGCAGGTACTACAGACGCCTCCATTCAAAAATATCTTAAACGCAATAAAAAATTCACACCAAGCACCATAGGTAATGTAGAGAAAAGTGCATCAGAAGAGGGTGTTTATCAAGTGTTTGATGGAGTTATTACTCCTTATAATTCTACAGCATTGCGAGAAAATCTCACTAATTATTTTGATAAAAAAGTTCCTCCAGCCCATAAATTAGAAGAAGAAATAAACTTACCAAAAAACGTTCAATTTCTTAACGGTACTGGTAGTAGTGCTTATTTCCATCTTGAGATGCTATCACCAGAGCGTGGTATTGTAAGGAGATTTACAGAATATGGTGAGCAAGATTTTGAAGGCGTTACAATCTTTCCAGAAGGCTTTTCTATTACGGAAGATTATGATTTTGTGTATGATAGTAATTGTGCCTATTGCACGTTACAGCAAGGAGATTCATTGTTTCGCCTTGAGCTTAGTCCTCAAAAGCAAACAGCGATTAGTTTAAAGCAAACGGCGCACTCAGCTTAAATGTTGGGATTTTTACTCTAAAATTGCGTGTTGTAGTAAAGTTTACCATTTTGTAAAAGCCTTGCATTGCGCCAAAGGGCGAGCTAAGAAGGCATCCAGAATTATAGCTGTGACTTTCTCCTGGCTTAAGAACAGGCTTTTTGCCTACAACGCCTTCTCCAGCAACTGTTTCTGGAGCATTAAGACTGTCTGTTATTCTCCAGTGACGAGCTATTAATTGCACACTATCTTTACTCTGGTTTGCAATAGTAACTTTATAGCCAAAGGCATAGTGCATTTTATGATTTTTATAAAATGTGCCTTCAAAGGTAGTCTCTACAGAAATTTTTATTCCTTGTGTAACTCGTTGTACCATTCTTAAAATAAAAATGCAGTGATTGTAAAAAATATAAGGGCAAAAAATAGTGCACTTACATAAAAAACGATATTTAAAAATACAAATTTTATAAGCGTCCACCGCCTCTTCTGTTTGTAAAAATTGCGAAGTGCTCTATAAAAATAAAAAGGTCCCACCAGTATTAATAGCAAGGCAGCTACTATATTATTTCCTGGTAATAATAAGTCTGGAAGTAAGCAAATAATTAAAACTACAAATATCCAGCTGAATATATGGAAGATAAAAACGAGGTGTTCCATGTAATTAAACTTCTTCTTTGAGTAAATGAGCCAAAAGAAAATCGCTACAGAAGGAGCAATGAAAAAAAGAAAAAATGGAGTCTTAGATAGAAGATATGTTGCAAATTTAGCAGGATTATTTGCTATACGTTTTATATCGTTCGTTTTGTTGTAAATAAATATATTATTTGTTGTTTTAGGATACCCTAGGCTGTCTAAGGCTGTGATAGCATTTGTTATATCTGTGTGTTTGTAAAAACTGTAAAAGTACTGTGCTTTATGTATCTGAATATTCAAATAGTTTCCAGAACCTCCGTAGGTAGTGGTAAGTGAATCCTCTGTGATAAATCTAAATGCTTTTTTCTCCTCCTTCTTATTGTTACTTTTTTTAGTAGTAATAGATGAAATGCTTTCCTGTATCTTTTTTTCTATCTTCTCACTCAAAGAATCTGCCTTTGTCTCATTATAATTCTGATAATTACTGAGATCTAAGTCTTCTATTGATTTTTGAATGTTTACAATGTTTTTTTTACCATCATTTATTACAAAAGCACCATTATCGAGATCTAAGGCTTTAGACTCCACAAAGAAACTAGTGATTACTAGTAGGATATAATAAAAGATAGAAGCACTTAAAAAAAATCTAAATGGGTTTGCATAGGTAAGCCTTTTTCCGTCTACATAGTTGCGGGTAATGGTGCCAGGCTTAAATAATAAATCTTTTATGGTGTACCTAAACTTAGAATCATAGGTAAAAACACTTGATATAAACTCAGCTATAAAATCCTTGAGGGTAAGTCTCTTGGTGGTATTTATTTGCCCACAGTAAGCACAAAAGCGATCAGAGAGTTCAAGAGGATGCTCGCAGTTTAAACACGTAACTCATCTATATTTTATTGCCTTTCGGCTATTGGGTTTAATAACTGTTTCCTTCACGCCATAAATATAGGATTATTAGAAGGATACGCTTTCGCGAAAGCGTAAAGAAATAATGTCAGGTACGTAGTGATCTAGCTAGTTTGTGATTTGTGTAGAGTTTGTGTTTCCATAACCTAGGAGCTCGTCAAAACGACCGCCTGGTCTACGATAGTAAGCTAGAATTTGATAATCATTTTCCGTTTGCCAAAAGTTACCATCTATATTTTCTTTTTCTTCAATACTCCCGTCTTTATTTACAAGTACGTAGCGGTAATTATAGAAGCCTTGCTTAAGCAAGTATGGAAGTTCATGACGGCGTGTCGCGGTATTATATGTGAGTGCAGTACTCTTATTAATGACATAATTATTGAAGTTTCCGTAAATATGGATAGATTGTCCCTCGTTTACTTGAGGGTATTGAAGTGAGAAGTGTATCCATGCATACTCTGCCTCTGTGAGCGGTGTGCGGCCTTGCAGCGTGGTAATTAAAAAATTACCATTGATGTCTGGATTGTAAGTATATGGCTCATCATAGCGAGCAGGATTTGTGTAAAGGTAGTTGTGATATAGACTTTTGAGCTCTATGGAGCGTATGGCAAATGTAGCAGCGCGTATATCTTTATTTTCAAAATTAAAAAACTCATTACCGCCCCAAAAAGAAGTCTCTTGATCATAGCGATATTCTAGTTTGTTTCCTATGTTATATTGTGGATCGATGCCTGTAATCGCTGTTTTGAGATTGTTATTCTGGATAAGAACGGTGTGTAGATTAATCTTTGGGTCAATAATAAGATCATCTCCAGAATCTATAAAAAAACGAAGTACTTGCTTACTATTCACATAGCGTAGATCGCGGGACCTTTTTACTTCTGCTCCTACACTATACAGGGGATTAAAAATCATAAACTTACGAGAGAAAACAAGTACGTCATCCTCGTCATAGATGCTTAGAAGGTAATTTCCTGTTTTAGTAAGCGCCTTAGTCATTTGGTTAGGGATTCTTAACTCATAATGCGTGTAGAGTTGCAAGGTGGCAACGGAGTTTTCAAATGTTAAAATACGCACGTTATCCATACCATCCATAAATTCAGACTTTACAAGATCACTAGGCGTCCAGTCTGCATCATGGTGGGTAATTTTATAAAAGTAGTCGCGCTCATCTCCTATAATATCGTCAAATGAAATACGCAAATTACTTCCTAGTCTAATTATAGGTAACGAAGTCCCTGTAATGCTATTTTCATTAAACTGTACAGTCTTGATAAATGCGGGTTCCGGAAGTTCTTTTGCAGCTTGCGCAGTTACAGTAAGACCTGTTATAATGAATAGTAAGGTAAAATATGTTCTCATAAAATAGGGATGGATACCAAATATAAACAATTTTGATGCCGAGATATTGTATTGTGTAATCTGTCTTTGTAGTTGTAGCAGTGGTAATGTTTCGCTTTCGCAAAAATGTGGGTGCCTTCACTATACATCTGGGGTATATTGAGCACGAATCTTCGATTTTTCTTGCGTCATTTAAATTAATCTAATCTATTATCATATAAATTATTTAATAATTTATATGATAATAGATGTAACAAGAATCTTAAAAATCGAGCTTTTAAATAGGGAAAACGTTTGAAATAAAGTGTTTTGATAAGCTTTGTTTAATGAGTTACTTAAAACATTATTTAGAAGTATTATAAATAATACTTTCACCTAGTGACACTCGGAAATACGGGTGGTATTTTGTAAATTTGCAAACCTCGTTTAAAGAGGATTTTAGATAACATAAATCTACTGACATATGTCAAAAGACATCAGAATCAAAAAAGGTCTTGATATCCGATTAGTGGGCGAAGCAGAAAAAACAATTTCTGAAGGGCCTAGATCGCGTACCATTACTATTAGACCTTCAGATTTTCATCTCATTACCCCAAAAATGGTCGTAAAAGAAGGAGCGACCTTAAAGGCTGGAGATGTAATATTTTACTCAAAGTCTCAAGAAGAAATTAAATTTGTAACTCCCGTTGCTGGAACAATTACAGAAATTAAGCGCGGCGCAAGGCGTGTGATTACTGATATTGTGATTGAAGCAGATTATGCTGGAGCTACTCGTGATCTGGGTGCTTTAAGTCCATCTGCAAGCGCAGATGTTGTAAAAGCAAGATTACTTGAAGGAGGTGTGTGGCCTTTTATTAAACAACGTCCTTATGATGTTGTTGCAAGCCCAAATGCAACGCCTAAAGCAATTTTCATATCAGGTTTAAATACTGGTCCACTTGCGGCAGATTTAGACTTTGTGCTCGCTGGAAAAGAATCTCATTTGCAGGCAGCAGTATCTGCGCTTGCAACGCTGACCTCTGGAGGTGTTCATGTATCTGTAGGAAGTAATGCCTCTGTGTTTTCTGGACTTAAAGATGTCGTAACTCATACGGTAAAAGGTCCTCACCCAGCTGGAAATGTAGGTACTTTGATAAATAAGACGAGTCCTATTAATAAAGGTGAAACTGTGTGGACGGTTGCTGCACAAGATCTTGTTATCATAGGAGAATTGCTGCTTACTGGAAAATTTAATGCACAACGTGTAATTTCTGTTTCTGGTTCTTCTGTAAAGGCGCCTAAATATTATCGTACAATAATAGGAGCAGAGGTTGCTACATTTGCCTATGCAGCAGGAATAGAAGGAGATAATAATCGTTTTATATCAGGTAATATTCTTACTGGTAATAAAGTCAATCCAGACGGAGCGTTAGGGTTTTATGCAACGGAGTTTGTTGCAATTCCAGAAGGTGATGATTATGAATTTTTTGGATGGAATAAGCCTGTTTTTGATAAGATATCTCCATCCAGAGCACTTACGTTCTCATGGATGCAACCTAATAAAAAGTACGATCTTGATACCAATACCAACGGGGAGCATCGCGCCTTTGTAGTAACTGGCAATTATGAAGAAGTTTTTCCTTTAGATATTTATCCAATGCAGATTTTAAAGGCATGTATGGTAGAGGATCTAGATGAAATGGAAGCACTCGGTATGTACGAGGTGGCTCCAGAAGATTTTGCACTTACTGAGTTTATGTGTGTGTCTAAGCAGCCACACCAAGAAATCATCAGAAAGGGATTAGATGTTATGTATAAAGAAATAGGGTAAATTATGGGAATGAAAGAAAGTTTACATAAGCTTAAGATGAAGTACGAAGGCAAGAAAATGGCTCCTGCTTTTAATGCACTTCACACTTTTTTATATGCTCCTAACGAGACTACACACAGTGGTGGTCACATTAGAGCGGTAGATGATTTAAAACGTACAATGAATACGGTAATCATCGCGTTAATTCCATGTTTGTTATTTGGGATATTTAATGCTGGATATCAACATTATTATGCGGTTGCAGAAGTTGCAGGAACAGCAGCAGATTACAAGGCCGTAGGTTTCTTTGATGGTAATTTCTGGAACTGGGATAACTTTGTGATGGGAGCTTGGACAGTATTACCATTAGTAGTGGTTTCTTACGGTGTAGGACTTCTAGTAGAATTTATCTTTGCAGTTATTAAAGGACACGAGGTAGAAGAAGGTTACCTAGTCACTGGAATGCTTGTGCCACTTATTGTGCCTATTGATATTCCACTATGGATGCTTGCAGTAGCAGTAATCTTTGGTGTTGTGATAGGTAAAGAAGTGTTTGGAGGGACAGGGATGAATATTCTTAACCCTGCATTAACAATCCGTGCTTTCTTGTTTTTTGCATATCCTACATGGATGTCTGGAGATAAGGTATGGGTTCATCAGGCAGTAGAAATGGCTGGTCAACCAGATGCAATCTCTGGTGAAACAATCTTAGGAAGCTATGCACAGAATAGTGCTGTTGCTTATGATTACTGGGACATGTTTGCTGGTTTTATACCAGGATCTGTAGGAGAGACGTCTAAGTTGTTAATAGTTTTTGGAGCGGCATTTTTGATTTTCTCAAAGATTGCGAGTTGGAGAATTATACTTTCTGCAATAGCAGGAGCTCTAGTTATGGGACTTATATTTAACGGAGCAGTAAGTGCAGAGTGGATAGATAGTTCAAGTAAATTTTACGGATTGATGAGTGTTCCATTTTGGCAGCACCTTATTATAGGTAGTATATTGTTTGGGGCAGTATTTATGGCAACAGACCCAGTGACGGGATCACAAACTAACAAAGGAAAATATATCTATGGATTTTTAATAGGGTTTATTTCTATTATGATTAGAGTGTTTAATCCTGCATATCCAGAAGGTGTCTTTCTTGCAATTTTATTAATGAACGTATTTGCTCCTACTATTGATCATTACGTAGTACAAGGCAATGTTAAGAAAAGAATGAAGCGTCTTAAACTTAAAATAGCATAACAATGGCAAAAACTGACGGAAATGGATATACAATCCTATTTGCAACCATAATGGTTGTAGTAGTAGGAGGAGTGCTAGCAGGACTTGCAACAGGTCTTAAGCCAGCGATTAAAGAAAATGAGCGCTTTGAAAAGCAACAGAACATTCTGTATGCAATGGGTGTTAATGAAAATGTTCAAGGTGAAGGTGGTGTTAATTTTATTCCTACAGATAAGGTAGAAGCAGAATATGATAAATACATCAAAGAAGCTTATATCATACAGAATGGTCAAATTACGTTAAGTGACGAAGCTTTTACTGTAGATATGAAGAAGCAGAGCAAGAAGTCAAAAGCGGAACGTAAAATGCCTTTATTTGTGGGCGAAAAAGAAGGACAGAAGTTTTATGTAGTTCCTATGTATGGAAAAGGACTTTGGGATGCAATCTGGGGTTACGTAGCTCTTGATGATAACTTAGTAGTGCAAGGTGTATACTTTGATCACAAAGGAGAAACTCCAGGTCTTGGTGCAAACATAAAAGAGCGTTACTTCATGGATGATTTTACAGGAGAACAGATTATGTCTAAAACACAATTCTCTGGTATTACCGTGGCAAAGGGTAATAATGATCCTAAGAATGATCGTAAAGAAGATAATAGAGTAGATGCCTTAGCGGGAGCAACTATCACAGGTGATGGTGTAAGTGCTATGATTAAATCTACACTAGGAAATTATGTTCCTTTTATTAAAGACTTCAAAAACAAAGCATAATGGCGATACTATCAAAAAAGGACCAAAGATTAATTCTTGATCCACTAGCAGACGATAACCCAATTACTATTCAAGTATTAGGAATATGTTCGGCACTTGCAATTACAGCACAACTTAAGGCATCAATAGTGATGGCAGTTTCTGTAATATTTGTACTGGGAATAGGTAACGTGGTAATATCACTTTTACGTAACGTTATTCCTTCAAAAATTAGAATTATTGTTCAACTTATTGTGGTGGCAACGCTAGTTATTGTGGTTGATCAGGTTCTTAAGGCATATGCTTATTCATTATCTAAAGAGCTCTCTGTCTTTGTAGGTCTTATTATTACAAATTGTATTATCATGGGGCGTTTTGAGGCCTTCGCCTTAGGTAATGGTCCATACCGATCTTTCCTTGATGGTATAGGTAATGCACTTGGTTATGGGGTAATACTTATAGCTGTAGGGTTTTTTAGAGAGCTTCTAGGTTCAGGAACCTTATTAGGAATAAAAGTATTAGGAGATCCTATTGAAAAAACGGGATTATACAGTATAGGGTACGAGAATAACGGTTTTATGTTATTATCTCCTATGGCACTGATTGTAGTAGGTTTGATTATCTGGGTGCAGAGATCAAAAAATCCTGCATTAGTAGAAGAGAACTAAGAATTAATTTCACGCTTTCGCGAAAGCGAAACCTATAAAATCAATGATATGTTAGAGCATATTGAATTATTTTTTAAATCCATATTTATCGATAATATGGTATTTGCAACATTCCTTGGGATGTGTTCTTACCTAGCGGTTTCGAAAAAGGTAACTACCGCAGTAGGACTAGGTGCTGCAGTTATTTTTGTACTAGCAGTAACAGTTCCTATTAACTGGTTACTCGATCAGTATATACTACGTGATGGGGCTCTTGAATGGTTAGGTCCAGAATATGCTAATTATGACCTTAGTTTCTTGTCATTTATTTTATTTATTGCCACAATTGCGACCATGGTGCAGCTTGTAGAAATTGTAGTAGAAAAGTTTTCTCCTTCCTTATACAACTCATTAGGAATATTTTTACCTCTTATTGCAGTAAATTGTGCCATACTAGGTGGATCATTATTTATGCAATCAAGAGATATACAAAGTTTAGGTCTTGCATTTAACTATGGTGTATCATCTGGTATAGGTTGGTTCCTTGCGATTCTTGCAATTGCTGCTATACGTGAGAAAATCCGTTACTCAAATGTTCCAGCTCCATTAAGAGGTTTAGGAATTACTTTTATCATCACTGGATTGATGGCTATAGGTTTTATGAGTTTTGGAGGAATGCTTACTGGTGGTGATGAAGAAGAAACACCTGCAGTAGAATCTGTACAAATTGAAGAAAAAGAAGAAAGTCAACCCGTAGCTATGATCGAGGTTGATACTATTGTTAACGAAAAAGAAAACTAATTATGATACTAGCCGCATCAATGTCCGGCGTTGTCATCGCGACAATCGCAGCCTTTTTAGTACTTACGTTAGTACTCGTAGGATTATTGCTTTTCACAAAGCAAAAGCTATCTCCATCGGGTCCCGTAACAATTACTATTAATGGAGAGAAACAAGTAGAGGTTGCTTCGGGAAGCACATTACTCTCTACATTAGGTAATAACAAAATATTTTTGCCATCTGCTTGTGGAGGTGGAGGAACTTGCATACAATGTGAGTGTCACGTTCTTGAAGGAGGTGGAGAAGCTCTTCCTACAGAAACACCTCACTTTTCTCGTAAGGAACTTGCTCATGGAGCTCGTCTTGCTTGTCAAGTAAAGGTGAAACAAAATATGAACATCACAATTCCAGAAGAAGTGTTCGGGATTAAGAAGTGGGATGCAACGGTGGTACGTAATTATAATGTAGCATCATTTATCAAAGAATTTGTAGTAGAGATCCCTGAGGATATGGGCTACAAAGCTGGTGGTTATATTCAGATTGAAATTCCTGAGTGTACAATCAATTATAAGGATATAGATATTACAGCGCATCCAGAAGAGCATGAAACTCCAGATAAGTTTCAGGCAGAGTGGGATAAATTTGGTCTATGGCCACTGACCATGAAAAATAATGAGACCGTTGAGCGTGCATATTCTATGGCTTCTTTTCCAGCAGAGGGGCGTGAGATTATGTTAAATGTGCGTATTGCTACCCCACCATGGGATAGAGCAAAGAACCAATGGATGGAAGTAAATCCTGGGGTTGCATCATCTTACATTTTTGCACAAAAACCTGGTGACAAAGTAGTGATTTCTGGTCCTTATGGAGAATTTTTCATCAACGAGTCCGAGTCAGAGATGCTTTACGTAGGAGGTGGTGCAGGAATGGCTCCTATGCGCTCTCATTTATATCACTTATTCAAAACTCTTAAAACAGGTCGTACAGTTACTTACTGGTATGGTGGTCGTTCTAAGCGTGAGTTGTTCTATCTTGAGCACTTCCGTGAGTTAGAAAGAGAGTTTCCAAACTTTAAGTTTTACCTAGCGCTTTCTGAGCCTATGGAAGAGGATAACTGGAAAGTAAAAGATTCTACAGATGGAGAAGGAGACGGTTTTGTTGGTTTCATTCACCAAGTAGTAATTGATCAATACTTAAGTAAACATGAGGCTCCAGAAGATATTGAGCTTTATTTCTGTGGTCCTCCACTTATGAACAACGCAGTTCAAAAAATGGGTGAGGATTATGGAATTCCAGATGAAAACATCCGTTTTGATGATTTTGGAGGATAATGTATAATTTCGCTTTCGCGAAAATTTGAAAACCCGGTACAGAGATGTATCGGGTTTTGTATTTCTAGCATGTTAGGTGCTTTCAAAAGTAATGCGCCGTTAGGTATAACTAATCATGAATATTATCTTTGTAATATGGCAGAACTTCTCACAGAACAAGAGCTTCATAACCTTGCGATGAATATCGTAGGAGATGATCTTACTAGTCAAGGCTATGAGTTTATGGCAGTAAATTCTAAACTTAAAAAGGATCCTCAATTTGTAGCACTCAAAGACAAAAAATTACACTTTGTTATTGTAAGAGCGCGCACATTTCCAGAAGATGCAAACGTGTATGATGAGTCACAAATGATAAGAATGAGAGATCATGCAATCAAATTTGAAGCTCGTACCTTTTATGCTGGAGTGGGGTTAGGACATGGCGATAACTATCAACTACCTGTTGAAAAGGATAAGCCGTACAGAGAAATTTATAATGGACTTCAAGAAATCACTTAATGAGAACCCTTTCACTTTTATCCTGCTTAGTAGTCCTTTTTTTATCTTGTAAAGAAGAAACTACTTTAGACAAAATTACAATACAGGGAGATGCTTTTGGCACTATTTATACGGTACAATATTTTGGCTCAGAAGAAGAGGCTGTAGGTATGAAGCAAGGTATAGATTCAGTGATCTATGTAGTAAATAAATCGATGAGTACCTATCTACCAGACAGTGATATTTCAAAAATTAATAGAGGAGACAGTACTGTTGTAATTGATCACATGTTTAAAGATGTATACGAGATTTCTAGAAAGCTCCATACAGCTACCGCAGGTTATTTTGACCCTACCGTAGGGACATTACGTAATGCTTATGGGTTTGGTGAGAAAGATGGTTTAGAAATAGTAGATAGTGCTATGATAGATTCCTTAATGCTATTTGTAGGGTGGAATAAGGTAGCGCTTAAAGATGATCAGACAATTACAAAGGAATATTTGCAAATCTATTTTGATTTTAACGCCGTTGCAAAGGGGTATGGTGTTGATCGCGTAGGAGTTTTTATGAAAGAAAAGGGCTATCATAATTTTCTTATTGACATAGGAGGTGAGATAGTTGCCTCAGGGATTCATGAAGGAAAAAAGGAATCATGGATTGTAGGTATTGAAAACCCAGACTCTCCTATAAACAATCGTACACATCAAGTTCTAGTAAACCTTAAGGATAAGGGAATGGCGGGGTCTGGTAATTATAGAAAAAACCGAATTGATGAGATTACAGGTAAACAATACGTTCACACTATAAATCCAATTACAGGATCTGCTGAGCAGAGTGATGTTATAAGTGCAACTATAATCGCAGCAGATTGTGCTACGGCAGATGCTTGGGCTACTTCTTGTATGGCTATGGGGCTGGAACGCGCTAAGAAAGCCTTAAAAGATCAAGACGTAGAGGCTTATTTAGTTTATGATGGCGGAGTTTATATAACGGAGGGGTTTAACGAGTATATACAAGATTAACGTTTCAAGAGAAAATGTCCAGCAACGTCTTCTCTGTCCGTAAATTTTAATAGAAACCAATAATCACTAGAAGGCAGTAGTTTTTCTCTGTATGTTCCATCCCATCCACTAGATTGCGGCGATAGTTGCTTAATTAATTTACCATATCGATCAAATATGTATATCGAGACTATATGTTCTAATTCCTCAATACCGATAATTTTCCACTTATCATGATAGCCATCACCGTTAGGTGTGAAGTAGCGAGGGTAATCTAGAATCAGTTGCCTCTTTATACTAATACCACATCCATTTTTATCTCTTACATAAAAGTCATAGTAACCATTAGCCAGTCCTGTGAAAGTGTTATTCTCTTGAAAGTTACTGGCTTCGTTAATGGCATATTCATAATCGCCTAAACCTTCTGTATCTACTATTGCAGTGTTATTGTTTTCCTCAAAACTTGTAACAGAGATTTCTGTGATATTTGCAGTGGAACTCGCTGTCACTATTGTGTCAGAAGTAGCTCTACAGCCGTTATTGTCAGTCACAATTACACTGTAGTCTCCAGGTTCATTAATAGTTATTTGATTAAGATCTGCTCCAGACTGTCCATTGCTCCATTCATAAAAGGCATAATTTGCTTCTGTGGTGAGTAAAGCAGATTGAGATTGATTTGTGCAGACTTGTAAATTCTCAGGTAAAGTAATACTAAATGGAGTTGACACAGAGATGTCAAATGAACCAATATTGAAGCATCCAGAGTTGTTATTTTCAACACGATAATACAAAGTTTGTGGATTTGTAACGTTCATGTAATTTGAACCTAGGGGGTTGATACCTGTACTTACATTATCTAAGGATTCATGAAATGTTACAGCTACATTATTCTGATTATTTATTGACGGAATAAGTGTAGCTAAATCAAAAATTGTTCTCTCGTCTACAGGGCCGTCCAAGTCACATAATTCTTGGTCTGGAGTTGGGTTTATAGTTGGAGTTTCTGGTAGTTGCGCAGTTCCAGTTGTCATAATATTAAAGCTTTCATTGCCTATTGCACGGTTTATGAATACATAATAAGTCTGGCCAGCTAAAACATCTATAGCACTTAAGAAGCCATCTCCATCGGCTCCTGGGCCTTCCGATACATCGCCATCGGGTTCTGCTGTAGACAAACCAGTTGCAGCTGGAACTCCCGCAGATTGTGGATTTGTGGTAGAACATCTAATGGCCTCTCCAAGCAAACTACAATCATCTGTTGGGCCATAGACTGCAAAATCGTAGTCGTCGATATTATTAGTGGGATTTAAGCTAAAACCAAAAGTACCATCGGATACAAATGTAAAACGTAACCAAATTGTATCGGAAAGACCAAAAAAGCAAGTTGGACGAGTATTGTTTGGTAATGAAAATTCATTAAATCCTACTCCTGCAGGTTCAACACCTATTTGTAGACTACCGCAGACTAGTATGGCATTAACACAGTCATTTGATGTTTGTGAAAAAAGAGAGCTGTAGCTTAAAATTAATAATATATAGATTGCTGTAGCTACATTTTTCATTTGAACTTCTTGTAGTTAAAAATTCATTAAATCATTACTTATAACAAACAGGTAATATCTCGCCAGGAGCAAGTCTATATCTATCTACTTCCTCATTAGATAAGATGTTTGTATAATCTACTTCATCTACTTTAAATCCAACAGCTCTAAGTTTATCAAAATAGTCACGTCCATAAATTCGTACGTGATCGTATTGTCCAAAAATTTTAGCTCTTTCATCACGATCTGTGATAGAATTGTCTTCAAAAGTTGTGGCTCTCTCTAGTTCCTGAGGAATTTGTAAAATTGCCATTCCACCAGGTTTTAAGACGCGATACAGTTCTTGCATTGCTTTAGTGTCATCTGGAATGTGTTCTAATACATGATTGCAGAATATGAGATCATAACTGTTTTCGCCGAAAGGCAAATCACATATATCTGCTTTCACATCTGCTAGTGGAGAGTTTAAGTCTGTGGTGGTATAATCTAGGTGTGCGCTTTCGCGAAAGCGTTTATAAAATGCTTGTTCTGGAGCAAAATGCAACACCTTTCTAGGAGAGGTAAAGAAATCTGTTTCCTTCTCTAGCCAGAGCCATAAGAGCCTGTGACGTTCGAGTGAAAGCGTGGATGGAGACAGTACATTCTCTCTCGGTGTACCATATCCATACGGCAAAAATTTCTTAAAGGTTTTTCCGTCTATAGGGTCCTCATATCGATTACCTTTTAAAAAGGTAGCCATAATAGGTCGTACCACATAACTAACCCTTATCAATAAAGGCCGCGGAATGGCATTCAAGAAAAATTTGAAAAGCTTTTTCACTAGTTACAGCACTAATACTTGCTGGCGAAAAGGAGTTTCCTCATCACTTTCAATTCCTAATGCTTTATAGATGTATGCAAAAGTAGATAATAGCTCCGGCTTGCCATCTAGTATAGCTACATCATGTTCAAAATGAGCACTTGGCTTATTATCACGTGTAGTAATCGTCCAGCCATCATTGTGCTGTGTGATGTTACGAGTTCCCATATTAGTCATAGGCTCGATGGCTACTACCATCCCTTCTATAAACTTTTTACCACGTCCACGTTTTCCGTAGTTAGGCATTTCTGGATCCTCATGCATGGTAGTTCCTAGTCCGTGACCTACAAGTTCTCGTACCACACCATACCCATGATCTTCTGTAAATTTCTGAATTGCATAGCCTACGTCACCTACACGGTTACCTACTTTAAGTTGTTCTATACCTACGTATAGTGATTGCTTAGTAACTTCAAGTAATTTCTTGACTTCTGGTGCTACCTCGCCTACTTCAAAGGTGTATGCGTGATCTCCATAAAAGCCATTTTTTATAGCACCGCAGTCTATAGAAATAATATCTCCTTCTACTAGCGGTTTGTTGTTAGGAATTCCATGAACCACTTGATCATTAGGGCTCATACATAGCGTGTTAGGAAAATCATAGAGACCTAAAAATCCTGGTATTGCATCTTGTGAGCGTATATAGTCTTCTGCTATTTTATCGAGATATAGCGTGGTAACTCCAGGTTTTACTTCACCAGCAAGTATGCCTAGGGTGCGAGACACTACTAGCGCGCTCTCGCGCATTAATTCTATCTCTTCTCTAGTTTTTTGTATGATTGCCATTATGTATTTTCATCTTTAAAAAGCTCCTCTATGCGAGACATAAAGCTCTTTTTTGTTTTTTTTCTAGCAGGTTTACTGCGTTTCTGTTTTAGGGTGGGTGATGTCTCGGCACTGCTGCCTAATATTTGATAGATTTCTCCCCAGCCCATCATGCCACGTACATCGCGATCATCAATAAAAATATCTGCGTTGATCTTGCGGCTTATCTCCTCACTCAAAGCTTCTTCTGGATAGCTTCTATTTATGGCATAAAATGTAATGCCATTGTCCTTACAAAACTGAACGGCTTCATCCAAACGAGCACCGTTTCTATAGGTCCATAAAATGAGTCTATTTCCCTCCTGCTGTAGTTTTTTAAGGGTGTCAAAAGCAAATATCATGGGTTTACCAATCCCTGGGTACGCATTTTCTACAATGGTGCCATCAAAATCTACAGCTATTACTTTTGTTGTTTCGATTATTTTAAGATTTATGCAAAATTACAAAAAGATCAACGGTTAGTTATACATTATAATAAAGGGCTTCTAATGAATTATAAGTCTTTCTTTATTGTAAACCGTATTATTGCTATCGTAGGAGGTCGCCCTTAGAATCTGGTCCATATTGATTAGGACCGTGAGTTCCTTCTGTTACCATAAGTATAAGTAACCATATACCGCCTATAAATGGTACAAATCCTATAAAATACCAAGTACCACTTTTATCTTGATCGTGCAGTCTACGTACTATTACAGCTATACTAGGTATAAACAGAGCAACTATGTAGAAAAAAATTAACAAGCCTCCCATCACCATTAGCGCTTCACTTTGCATAACTATTCCAGCTATAAATGGGATATAAGAAAGTAAAACGAAGATCACATTAAAAAGTATGAACATCCAGTATTCTTCCCTGCGTGCTCTTCCTTCAAAGTTTGCATAGTTGTCTCTTACTACTTTTAAATACCACTCCATGTATTGATCGTGTTTTAATTGATATGTAAGCTGCTAAACTAGTAAAAATTAATAGCTACTTTAAAAATTATATCAATAATAAACCCCTCATGAAAAATGAGGGGTTCAGAAATAAAAGTTAATTGTCTACTTACTCAGCATAAGCGTGTTTATAATCTACGCCAGATAGAATTTTTGCCATATCTTTCTCTAAACTTTCTAGAGGGTACTCTACAATACGACCTAGTTCTTTACCATCTTTCATAAATATAAATGTAGGCACATTTGTTATATCTTTTCCTTTTACCAGTTCTTCTGGAACTGTTTTATCTTCTGAAACGGTGATGAGCTTTACCGTATCACTTTCATAATCTGCTTCATCGAGGATTTTGAAAAAAGCAGGTACCTCACGCTGGCTATCCTCACACCATGTCCCCATGAAAACATTGATTCTTACATCCTTAAGACCTTCTTTAATTGCTAGAAGGGACTCCTTGTCTATTGTGTGATTCTTGTAGCTACTCATAAACCACTCGCTATATGGTTCAGATTCTAGGGTTTTACGTTCTTGAGTGCCTAAAAGGATTGCAATCCCATTATCATCCACATTTTCATCTACAACTACTACTTCGTCCTCTACCACAACTTCTTTGGTGGTGGATTTTTCTTTACAAGAAAAAGTGAGTGCTAAAATAGCGATTAAGGCAATAATATTAATCTTCATAAGAATGTTTATAAGGTTCTCCATTTAAAATTTTAAGCATGTCTTCTTCCAGACTTTCTACTGGACGCTCCACAATACGACCTATTTCTTTACCGTCTTTTTTAAAGATAAAAGTAGGTACTCGTATGATGTTATTCCCATCAGTATACATTGTAGGTTTCTTTTTGGTGCGATCGACGGTAATAAGTTCAAAATCGTTTTTTTCAAAGGAAGCCTCATCTAGTATTTTAAACATTCTTGGGGTCTCACGTTTACTATCTCCACACCATGTTCCCATAAAAGTAGTAATAGTAACGCCTTCTAGCCCTTTTTCTATGTCTTTTATGTAATCTGTATTTACTGCATACTTTTTATAGTTAGGATTAAACCAACTATCAAAGGGAGCTTGTTCTAGCGCGCTTCTATCTTCTTTGCCTACGAGCATAGTTTTAAGTTTTGGAGCAGGTTTAACAACTACTGCTGGAAGTACAGGTTGAGTTGGTGCTTTTGATTCAACTACTTCTGCAACTTGAGTATTGGGAGTAGTTGCTACTGTTTTTTTTGAACTATCACAACTTGACATAAGAGCAAGAAGTGCGAGCGTTATATAAAAATGTTTCATTGTCTATGTAATTTATATTAAAGGCTTACAATCCATAACCTGCGGTTGATCTACGCCTAGCAATTTTAATACTGTAGGCGCAATGTCTGATAGGATTCCGTTATTGATACTTTTGATATCCTTATCTACTAGAATAACGGGAACTGGGTTTGTCGTGTGAGCCGTATTTGGTGAGCCATCTGGGTTAATCATTACCTCTGCATTTCCATGATCTGCAATGATGATTACGGTGTAATCGTTTTCTTCGGCGGTAGTTACGATGTCTTTAACACAGCTGTCTACCGTCTCACAAGCTTTTATTGCTGCCTCCATAACACCTGTGTGTCCTACCATGTCTGGATTTGCAAAGTTGAGACACACAAAATCTACTTCACCTTTATTTATTTCTGGAACAATTTTATCTCGTATCTCATAGGCGCTCATTTCTGGCTGTAAGTCGTAGGTGGCAACCTTTGGTGAAGGCGCGAGTAATCTAGACTCTCCGTCAAAAGGTTCTTCTCGACCTCCAGAAAAGAAAAAAGTTACGTGCGGATACTTCTCAGTCTCGGCGATACGTATTTGCTTTTTTCCAGCATTTGCAAGTACCTCACCTAAGGTATTTACTAAGTTATCTTTATCATAGATGACCTTCATTCCTGTGAATGTGTCATCATAATTTGTCATGGTAACGTAGTACAAGTCTAGCTTTTGAGTGTTTTGCTCAGGAAAATCTTTTTGAGATAACATTTCTGTTAGTTCGCGACCACGATCTGTTCTAAAGTTAAAAAAGATAATCACATCACCTTCTTGCACCGTAGATATACTTTTATTGTCTTGGGTAATAAATAACGGATCAATAAACTCATCCGTCTTACCAGCATCGTAGCTATCTTGTATAGATTGTACAACGTCTTTAGTAGGTGTGCCAGCACCTTTGGTGATTAAGTTATAAGCGAGTGCAACGCGTTCCCATCGCTTGTCTCTATCCATTGCATAGTAGCGACCTATTACAGATGCTAGCTGTGCATTGTGCGCTTTCGCGAAAGCAGAAATATCTCCTATAAATCCTTTTCCAGATTTTGGGTCTACATCGCGACCATCTGTAAATGCGTGGATGTAAGATTGAGGAACGCCGGCACTTTCGGCAGCGAGAATAAGTCCTTTTAAGTGATTGATATGAGAGTGTACACCGCCATCAGAAACAAGACCAAGAAAGTGAACAGATTTGTTTTTTGCTTTCGCGAAAGCAAAAGCATCCTTTAAAACTTGCTCATCCTTAAGCGTATTATCTTTAAGTGCTTTATTAATTTTAGCAAAATCTTGATACACAATTCGACCAGCGCCTAGATTCATGTGGCCTACCTCACTGTTACCCATTTGCCCATCTGGAAGCCCTACGTGCTCACCATGTGTGAGTAGCTGTGCATGTGGGTATTTCTTATATAAACTGTCTATAAATGGCGTTTGCGCTTGATCTACAGCAGATACTTTTTTATCTGGAGCCATGCCCCATCCATCAAGTATCATTAGGATTGTTTTCTTATTCATCTTCTTAGGTTATAACGTAAAGATAAAAACAAAACCCCGCGAGAGCGAGGTTTTATAAGGGTTTTAACGAAAACGGTTGCGCTACATTGTCGCAGGTCCCGTGTAACCATATTTCTGGATACTCTCCTTTATTTGTTCAATGCGATTCTCTGGATCTGGGTGTGTGCTAGAGAATTCTGGTTGGCTACTTCCACCACTTGCCGCTTTTAAGATTTTCATCACACCTATCATCTGGTAAGGGTCATAACCAGCGCGTATCATAAAACGCACGCCTAGATCGTCACTTTCTAACTCATCATCACGACCGTTACCTAATAAAATATTTTGACCTATGGCTCCTGCAGCGGCTCCTGCGCCACCGCCTACCTCTGCACCCATGGAGATGGTAGACCACATACTAGAATTTTCGGCACGCTCTGCGCTGTGTTTACCTAGAACGTGACCTATCTCATGGCCAAGAACACCTGCGACTTGATCTTCATTTTCAAGTTTTGAAAGTAGGGCATAGGTGATGAATATTTGTCCTCCAGGTAATGCAAAAGCATTTACCGTTTGCTCATCTCGTAGTAGGTGAAACTCATATTTATAAGGGGTCTCGCGAGCCATACTTTCTTCTACAAGCTTGTTTCCTACTTGGTCTACAAAAGCTTGAAGTTGCTGGTCTGGATGTAAACCGCCGTGTTGCTCTGCCATTTGTGGTGCATATTGAATCCCCATTGCGATTTCCTCATCTGGAGACATACTTATCGCTTGTACCTTACCCGTGTATGGATTTTCCTCTCTATTACTGCAATTTTTAAAAAGTGCAAAAGCAACAATAGCAACACCAATAAGCAACCTAATTTTAAGACCACTACCTCTTCCCATAACATGATGATTAATTTGTTTGTGGCTCTAAGTTACTTAAAAAGTCTCTAGTCGTGATCGTAGATACTAGAATAGCCCTAATTTATAAGCAAAAAGTCCCAAACTCCTTGCGGATTTTGAGACTTGATATACAATGTTCAGTAGGTTACTTTATAGCAACCCTCCAGCCATATTTATCTTCAGAGCGGTTGTACTGTATGTCGTTTAATGCTTTTTTAAACTGCTGTCCATAACTATCGTCTGGTGTGTTTATCTTATGATCTGTTCCTTGGTAAGCAAAGCTTTTAAAAGGAACTACTACTGCTGCTGTACCTACACCAAAAATCTCTTTAAGCTCTCCAGCCTCAGATGCGGCAACAATTTCTTTTACAGCTACTGGTCGCACTTCTACATTGATTCCAGCATCTTTAGCTAGTTGGATAACACTCTTACGTGTGATTCCGTCTAGGATTGTATCGTTAGTAGGTGCTGTAAGAAGTGTATCTCCCACGCGGAAGAATACATTCATGGTTCCAGCCTCTTCTAGATATTCGTGTGTATTTGCATCTGTCCAGATAATTTGCTGGTATCCTTCTTCCTTAGCCAGGTTAGTAGGGTAAAATTGTGCTGCATAGTTTCCTGCTGCTTTTGCAAATCCTACACCACCGCTTGCTGCGCGGCTATATTTCTCTGCAAACACTACACTTACTTCTCCAGAGTAGTAAGACTGTGCAGGAGCAAGTATAATTAAAAATTTATAACGATCTGCAGGTGATGCAGAGACACCAGATTGTGTTGCTATATGAAAGGGGCGGATATATAGTGAGTTGCCATCACCAGCTTTTATCCAAGCTTCATCTAGTTTTAAAAGCTCTGTAAGACCCTCCATAAAGATATCTTTAGGAAGTTCTGGCATTGCAAGACGTGCAGAAGACTTATTTATGCGCGACCAGTTATCTTCTGGACGGAATAAAAAGACATCTCCTTTATCATCTTTAAAGGCTTTCATTCCTTCAAA
>ENA-ORXC01000149-ORXC01000149.1-marine-metagenome-genome-assembly--contig:-NODE-149-length-66332-cov-7.186597_pt1 | contig 66332 bp, 54 predicted proteins | sample MGYA00237865_ERZ511478 | MGnify/ENA metagenome assembly ERZ511478
ATGGCGTAGTATTTTCAGAATATAAAAGAATGAGGAGTCAATATGGCAAATAAAAATGAAACAGAATCGAATAACAGCAAGATTAATCTGCCCCAATTAGTGTTACTCGGACTAGGATCATTAATTGGTTCAGGTTGGTTATTCGGTGCATGGGAAGCATCTTCTGTTGCAGGCCCAGCAGCTATCATTTCTTGGATTATTGGATTCGTAGTTATAGGAACAATTGCTTATAACTACATAGAAATTGGAACTATGTTCCCACAATCGGGTGGTATGAGTAACTATGCTCAATATACACATGGTTCACTACTTGGTTTCATAGCCGCTTGGGCAAACTGGGTATCACTAGTAACGATTATCCCTATTGAAGCAGTATCTGCTGTTCAATATATGAGTTCTTGGCCTTGGGATTGGGCTAAGCCAATGAGTGCCTTAATGAAAGACGGTTCGATAAGTACTTCTGGTTTATTCGCCGTTTATGCTATTATTATCATCTTTTCATTATTAAACTATTGGTCAGTAAAATTACTAACTTCATTTACTAGCTTAATTTCATTCTTTAAATTAGGTGTACCATTATTAACAATTATCATGTTAATGGTATCTGGATTTGACACTGGTAATTATGGTCATTCTGTAGGTACATTCATGCCATACGGAAGTGCACCAATATTTGCTGCGACTACAATGTCTGGTATTATCTTCTCATTTAATGCATTCCAAACAATCATTAATATGGGATCAGAAATCAAGAGTCCTGAAAAAAATATCGCACGTGGTATTGCAATTTCATTAACTATTAGTGCTGTACTATATGTTATTTTACAAAGTACATTTATCACTTCAATGCCACAATCAATGATTCATGAACATGGTTGGAGCGGTATTAACTTTAACTCTCCATTCGCTGATATGGCTATTTTATTAGGATTAAATTGGTTAGCTATTTTACTTTATATTGAAGCTGTAGTATCACCATTTGGTACTGGTGTATCATTTGTTGCTGTAACAGGTCGTGTGTTACGTGCAATGGAAAAAAATGGTCACATTCCTAAATTCTTAGGAAAAATGAATGAAAAATATAAAATCCCACGTGTTGCAATTGTCTTTAATGCTATTATCAGTATGGTAATGGTGACATTATTCCGCGATTGGGGTACACTAGCAGCCGTTATTTCAACTGCAACATTAGTTGCTTATTTAACAGGTCCAACAACAGTTATCGCATTACGTAAAATGGGACCTAAGATGACGCGTCCATTCAGAGCTAGAATTTTAAAATTCATGGCACCACTGTCATTCGTACTTGCTTCATTAGCTATTTATTGGGCTATGTGGCCAACGACTGCAGAAGTTATTTTAATCATTATTTTAGGTTTACCAATTTATTTCTTCTATGAATATAAAATGAATTGGAAAAATACTAAAAAACAAATCGGCGGAAGTTTATGGATTATCATTTACCTAATTGTACTTTCTTTCCTATCATTTATCGGTAGTAAAGAGTTCAAAGGTTTAAACTGGATTCATTATCCATGGGATTTCTTAGTTATCATTATTGTTGCCCTTATTTTCTATCAATTAGGTGCAATTAGTTCATTCGAAAGTGTTTATTTCAGACGCGCTAAGAAAATGAACAGCAATATGGGTGATAAACTTAAGAAACGTAAACGTCGTGAAAGACGCGAAAAAATCGCCGAAAAACGTCAAGAACAACAAGAAGAGCAAGAACAAAATAAATAATATATTGAAAACTGCTAATGACTAAAAATAGTCTTTAGCAGTTTTTTGTATGTTGTTAGAAGTTATCAATCATTTATTATATAGTGAATATATAGTACGAATTGAGAGGACGAGTGGTGTGTATGGTGAACGTGAAAACAAGCAATGGAGAAATTAATGGTATTCATAAAGATGGTATAGATACATTTCTTGGTATTCCGTATGCCACCTTGTCTAATGGACGTTTTAATCATTCTAAAGTTTATAAACAATGGTCTGAAGCTATACATGCAACACATGTTCAAAGTATTCCTCCTCAACCTTATAATCAACTTGAAGACTTTTTCTCAAATGATGATGACTACCATTTCAATCAATTTTCTCAACATGAAGACTGTCTATATTTGAATATATGGCGACAGCATCACCATTCTGAATCACGTCCAGTTATTATTTATTTTTACGGTGGAGGCTTTATCAATGGTCATGCTAATGCCGAATTATACTCTCCTAAAAATGTTGTAAAACAAGAAGATGTCATTGTCGTCACTTTTAACTATCGTTTAGGTGCATGGGGATTTTTAGATTGGTCTTATATCAATTCTAATTATGATTTAAATAATGGATTATCTGACCAACTAAATGTTTTAAAATGGGTTCACCAAAACATTGAAGATTTCGGCGGTGATCCTAACAATGTCACATTAATGGGACAATCAGCAGGAAGTATGAGCATCATGGCTTTAATGCAATTACCTCATACTTATCCATACTTTCATAAAGTAATGTTGCTAAGTGGCATCTTAAATTTAGATAGCCCAGTAATAGGGTATGATAAATCTCAAAGATTTAGTAACTTAATCTCAAAACAATATCCTAATGTCTCAATAGATGCGTTATCGACTGACGATATATTAAATATCATGATGTTAGATCAAACATCTAGAGGTAATTCAAAAGGATTGGAATTAATATATGCACCCATTCAAACAGCTGATATGGACTTTAATAATGCTAACTTTTCAAAACCCATCTTCGTTTCATATACGAAAAATGAAGGTGATATTTATATAAAAAATGAATCACGCAAACTAACTCCCGAACGATTTGTTGAAGCCATGTCATTTAATAAAGTTAATATCGATTCGACGGAAGCGATATCTGCCAAACAGCAATCAGATTGTATTACCAAGTATATTTTTCAACAGCCAGTATATCGTTTCTTAAATGACATGAAGCATAACCCACATATATGGTTAGCTTGTTTCAAGTGGTATCGTACTGATAGTAAGTACTATAAAAGTGCATATCATATTTTAGATATGATTTTTTGGTTTGGTAACTTGAATATTTTAAAAGCGCATCAATTATCTGTTACACAGCATGAAACAAAGTTAAGCTCGAAAATGATACATGATTTATGTTACTTTGCTACACACAGTAAAATGCCTTGGCCCCCTTATAATGAAGACAATAAAAGACCATTTAAATACAAATAAAAGCGTCTCCTCTTTTGGGAGACGCTTTTGTTTACTTAAAAATTTAATTTTTAGCAAAATGATTATTTTTTAATGCTATAGTAACAATTAAACCTAAAAATCCAATGAATGCACTCGTATAAGTCACAAAGTGAACTGACATATTTGATACAACGAGTCCACCTATAATGCCACCCATTCCTATTCCGGCATTCAAACTAGACATGTTCCAACTCATCACTTGACTTGTGTAGCCTTCAACTTGTTCGATAAGACCACTTTGTACGGCAGGATTGGTACTCCATTGCATAATATTCCATACAAATAAACCAATTAATAACATAATAGTACCTGATAATATGAAGTTCAAAATAAGCATCATTACAATAAATATTGTAATTGAAATAATCAACCAACGCTTACTTGTCCATTTATCAGCAAAAATACCACCTAATGATGTACCAATGACACCAGCAACACCATTAATTAATAATGCGAGTGATACAAATGACATTTCGTGACCATTTGATAATATAAGTGGATTAATATATACAAATGTGACTGAGTTTGCAACTAAAATCAAGAATGTAATTGTTATAAATTTAGCAACTTCACCAGGACGTAATACTTTTGATATGACTTGATTGCTATGATTAGTGTTTGAGTTATTAGAATGACTTAATTCATGTTCTTTAGGTAGGAAAAACATCATTAATATTCCAACGATAACACTGATAACAACTATAAATACAAATGTAAATCGCCAACCTACCATATCACCTATTAATGTTCCTACAGGTACTCCAAACACATTTGCTCCGCTAAAACCTGAATAAACGATTCCTATCATTTTCCCTCGATTTTTAGCTGGCGTTAACATTGCAGTGAGCGCTAGTACTTTAACAATAATTAATGAGGCCGCTGCAGATGAAAGAATTCGACCTATAACTAATATCGTGAAATTAGGTGCGACTGCTATAATTAAATTCCCTATAATAAAAGCAATTAAGGTCCATAACAGGACTGATTTAGCTTTAAAACGTTGTGTTACTTTAACAAGTATTGGCCCACAAATCGCAAAGGTTAAAGCATATAAAGTCACTAGTTGACCTATTACGGCTTCTGATACATGTAAGTCCTGACTCATTAAATTCATAATTCCAGCTACCATCATCTCAACCATTCCAACGATAAATACACTGAATATGAAGGTGATGATACGCATCAACGACATAATATATCCCCCTTCCCTATAAAAATACAATATTTGTAGCATCAAAAAAACAGCTACAAACCCATTTAATTAGATTAGTAACTGTTACATTATATAATATAAATTAATACTTTTGTTTGTCAGGAATTTAAAATTTTAAAATTTGTCTTCACTATTAAACAATCGCCTAACTATAAAGTAAATAACATCGCTACAAAGGCGACACTATTATTAATTACATGTAATGTTATGGTCGCTGCTAAGTTACGATTAGTAAAGTGATACGCTGCAACAAAACAACTTGCCATAATAATATATGGCCCTATTTCAAATGGTGATTGTGCATCTGTTACATGCACACTTGCAAATATTAAAATCGACAACAAATACATAACAACATAAGTTAATTTTTTGCCCAGTTCATGAATTAATAAATGTCTAAACAGTAATTCTTCTACTATGGGTGTAACAATCACAATGTCTAAAAACAAGATTGGCCACATCCAACCTGATGTAAACATTTGTGCTAACATTTTATTATTTTCGGTATCATCAAATTGATATTTTTCAGGTAAAAATTCAACCATAGCTCCATACAAAATATTTAATACATACATAACAACAATAATAATCGCAATTGTTGCAAAATGTTTTTTCAAATCTTTAAAACGTTGTTTAGCTAAGGGAATTAATGTTTTTCTGTGCATTAAATAAAATAATAACAATACTAATGCCATACCAATCAAGCCAAATACAGTAGCAAAATTGGTTATAAGATTATTAATTTTATGATCTGACTTCATATGAAGTGAATTCGATATAATAAAAGCAATTAGCATACCAATCATTGGTAATAAGAATTGCGCTAATATAATATAGGCAGGAATAAGCCAAAAATCTCTTTTAACTACCTTCTTTGATGCAAATTCATTCTGTAATTTATCAGAATCTAATAGTTGTTGAGTAGTTTCATTTTCCATAAAATTCTCCTTTAAATCTTCTTTAATTTTATTACTACATTAATAAGAATTTCACTGTAAAAACGATAAAAATAATGAGTTGGATACCTGCTTGAAATAAATAAGCTACTGCTAAATTCATTCCAGATTTAAGATACACAAATGTTGAACCTATAGCAATAATCAAATAAGGCAACATTTCCATTATATTTATCATATCATACACATGGACAAGCACTTCTATGAATATAGAAAGTATAATCACTATAACAATATGCCACTTTTTCCTTAATTCATGAATTAATACGTGTTTATAAATAAGCACCTCAATCATAGGTCTTAAAACAACCATTGATATAAAGGTAAAGAATAATGCAGATGGATAGTTAAACAAACCCTCTACTCTACGTTCATATTGTGTTGGTCCAAAGTTTAATATACCTAGTAACCATGTTGCCATTAACAGACCTAATAATACAACGACGATAGAAATCATAATATGTATAGTGTATTGTTTTGCATAATGAAATTGTCTTTTCATTACTTGTGCTATATCAAATTTATGCATTACAAAAAAGGCAAATAATGTTAAAAACTGAGCTAACACGAATCCCACGCTTAAACTAAGATTATATAAAAATTGTGCCGGTGGTCTTTGCGTTACCATTGCTGTTAATCCTAATGTCCCAAATACCGTACCAATAGGAATTAACTTTTGAAATAATATGTATATAGGTATGATTAAAAAATCCTTTTTCATCATTTGGTTTTGATTCCAAACGTCACGTTGTAATTGGTTATATTGGCTCATGTGTCACCTCCTAAATCGCATTTTATCACAATTACTTTATCATTTTATTATTCAGTTGAATACACTAATTAAAATAAATTGTCTCACATAAACATTTCATAAACTAAAATAATTTAAATTCTACAATATAAATTTAACCGGTTTCATTGTAAAACATTAAGAATGGTGTATCATAGTGTTGGAGTAATGATTAAGGGGGGCATATTAATGAGTGTACTAACGACGATGCAGTTCATTGTCAACATCATTATTATGATTTTTTTATTGGGTGCATTATTATTAGGTATCATTTGGCTAATCAAGGATAAACGACAAACACAACACAGTGTATTAAGAAATTATCCGTTACTTGCACGCATTAGATATCTTTCAGAAAAAATGGGGCCTGAATTAAGACAATATCTATTTTCTGGTGATAATGAAGGTAAACCATTCTCTCGTACAGATTATAAAAATATCGTATTAGCTGGAAAATATAATTCAAGAATGACTAGTTTTGGTACTATGGAAGATTATAAAGATGGATTTTACATACAGAACACAATGTTTCCACTTCAAGCAAATGAATTAAAAGTGGATAATACCACACTACTTTCAACCTTTATTTATCAAATTGAGAATGAACGATTATTTAGTAGAGATGAACATCGTAAAAGTAAGGAAGTGGATCCTTATTATTTAACTGATGAACACGCTGTCGTTCTCGGAGAACATCTTGCGCATCCTTATAAAATCAAACGATTAGTTGGTCAATCAGGAATGAGTTATGGTGCATTAGGTAAAAATGCTATTTCTGCCTTATCTAAAGGATTATCTAAAGCAGGTACATGGATGAATACAGGTGAAGGTGGTTTGTCAGAATACCATCTTAAAGGCGATGGAGATATCATTTTCCAAATTGGACCAGGCCTTTTTGGTGTAAGAGATAAAGAAGGTAATTTCAGTAAAAAAGAATTTAAAACACTTGCTGAACGTAAAAATGTACGTGCATTCGAATTAAAATTAGCTCAAGGTGCCAAAACTCGTGGCGGTCATATGGAAGGTGCAAAAGTAAACGAAGAAATTGCTAAAATTCGTAATGTTGAACCGTTCAAGACAATCAATTCACCAAACCGCTTCGACTTTATTCATTATGCTACTGATTTATTAAATTGGGTAGATGAAATCCAACAATTAGGCCAAAAGCCAGTTGGTTTTAAAATAGTAGTGAGTCGTGTTGAGGAAATTGAAAACTTAGTCAAAACTATGGTTGAACTTGATAAATATCCAAGTTTTATCACTGTTGATGGTGGTGAAGGTGGTACTGGTGCCACATTCCAAGAATTACAAGATGGTGTAGGTCTTCCATTATTAACTGCTCTACCTATTGTTTCTGGTATGTTAGAAAAATACGGTGTTCGTAATAAGGTGAAAATCTTTGCATCTGGAAAATTAATTACACCTGATAAAATTGCAATCGCTTTAGGATTAGGTGCTGACTTAGTTAATATTGCACGCGGCATGATGATAAGTGTAGGATGTATTATGAGTCAACAATGTCATATGAATACATGCCCTGTAGGTGTTGCGACAACAGATCCTAAAAAAGAAAGAGGATTAATTGTTGATGAAAAACAATATCGTGTAACCAATTATGTAACAAGTTTGCACGAAGGATTATTTAATATTGCAGCAGCTGTTGGCGTATCAAATCCTACCGAAATTACTGCTGAACACATTATTTACCGTAAAATGGATGGTGGCACACAGACTATTCATGATTACAAATTAAAGTTAATATCTTAAATAAGTTCAATATATCGCGATCACTTCAATGTGGTCGCTTTTTTAATGTCATTTTCTAATATAAACCTTAATAGACAGATATCTATATAGATGATAATCTATATTTAATTTGGAGGTTATCATGACTTATCAACAATTAGCAATTTCATTAAAAGTGTTATCAGATGAAAATAGATTAGAAATTTTAGATATTTTATCTTGTGGTGAATTGTGTGCGTATGACTTATTATCATACTTTCAATTTTCTCAACCAACGTTAAGTCATCATATGAAAATCTTAGTCACACATCAATTTGTCACCACTCGAAAAGAAGGAAATAAACGTTTTTACCAATTAAATGATGCGTTTTACACTCAAATACTTAATCATTTAAACCTCATTAAAAATAATAATGAACAATGTAAATGTCATTCAATGAAATTAGGTGATAGTCAATGATGAGTATCCTCGCTATTGCTATATTTCTAATCACCCTCTTTTTTGTTATTTGGCAACCTAAAGGATTAGATATCGGAATAACCGCTTTAATAGGTGCTGTCATCGCAATTGTTACAGGCGTTGTTAGTTTATTAGATGTCGTTGAAGTCACTCAAATTGTTTGGAATGCAACACTTACTTTCGTGGCTATTATATTAATATCCTTAATACTAGACCAAATCGGCTTTTTCGAATGGGCAGCCGTACACATGGTACGTGCATCAAATGGAAATGGTCTTATGATGTTTATTTTAATTATGGTTCTGGGTGCTATAGTTGCAGCATTTTTTGCCAATGATGGTGCAGCATTAATACTAACGCCCATCGTACTTGCTATGGTGCGTCATTTAGGTTTTAATAAAAAGGTTATCTTTCCTTTTATTATTGCCTGTGGATTTATCGCTGATACGACGTCTTTACCCTTTATAATTAGTAACTTAGTCAATATCGTTTCTGCTGATTACTTTGGTATTGGTTTTACTGAATATATGGGGCGCATGATTATCCCAAATATATTCTCATTAGTCGCAAGTATAGTTGTTTTATGGATTTATTTTAAACATTCTATACCTAAACGTGTAGATATCTCACATATCAATAAACCAAAAGATGTTATTAAAGACCATCGTTTATTTAATATTTCTTGGATCGTTATTGTTATTTTAATGATTGGCTATTTTGTTAGTGAGTGGATGCAAATTCCAGTTTCAATTATTGCTGGTGTTATTGCGATAATATTCCTAATACTTGCTAGCCGATCCTCAGTAGTAAATACGAAACAAGTCCTTATAGGTGCTCCGTGGAATATCGTCATCTTTTCAATAGGCATGTATTTAGTCGTATTCGGTTTGAAGAATGCCGGCATTACTACTTTATTGGCACATGTTTTATCAATGATTTCGAACCACGGATTATTTGCTAGTATTATGAGTATGGGATTCATATCTGCAATTCTCTCTTCTATTATGAATAACTTACCTACAGTATTAATTGATGCTATAGCAATTGGACAATCAGGTGTTTCTAGCACAATTAAAGAAGGAATGGTTTATAGTAATGTTATCGGCTCTGATTTAGGTCCTAAAATAACACCTATTGGTTCGCTAGCAACATTGTTATGGTTACATGTACTGGCACAAAAAGGCATGAAAATTTCTTGGGGAACATATTTTAAAACAGGCATTCTCATTACTCTACCTGTATTATTCTTTACATTACTAGGTCTCTATTTAACATATTTTATTTTTTAACATAAAAATGGCAACATTGAACACGTTTCGCTCAATGTTGCCATAAATTTTAGTCGTCATGATCAGTCATATTACTTTTTTCTTTTAATCCATTACGTTTCATCTGACTAACCGTTTTATCAAGACTCACTTTATCATTTTTACCTTTAACTGAAACAAATCCTAATTTTTTCTTCAATTGATCTATATCAGCTTTTTTATAATCAATATCAATATGTTCTACGGCTTTATCATTTTTATAATCTATTTTGAATGATACACCTTTATTACCTTTAAATGCTTTTTCATCTTTTTTTAATATATCTTTGGCTTGTGCTTTATCTATACCTAAATCTTCATATTTTAGTGTTCCTAATGTAGATTGTTTAAGTACTTCATCACCTTTATACGTTAAAGATGTAATAACTTGTTTACCATTAACGTCCCCTTCGAACGTTTTAGTCTGTTCTTTACTACACGCAGACAGTGTAATGACACTTAACGCAATGACTATCAAAACTAAAACTAATTTCTTCATATGGTCGCCTTCTCTCGCCTGTTTCTTAAATTAATTATACTATTATTTTTGTTATTGTTGGTATTACTATACTCTTATTTAACACAAAATTCTAATAATATATCACACCATTATCGCTATGTTAAACTATACATAATACGTATTTGGGAGGATTGTAAAATGAGTGATTCAGTTCAATTACTTAAACAATTAACATCAGCAAATGGCATTGCAGGTCGTGAAATGCAAGTTAAATCATTAATGAAAAATCATTTATCAACTGTTAGCGATGCTATTATTGAAGATAATTTAGGCGGTATTTTCGGTAAAAAATCAGCTACCAATGGTTCAAAATCTATTTTAGTATCAGGCCATATGGATGAAGTTGGATTTCTAGTGACAAAAATTGATAAAGATGGCTATTTATCTTTTAATCCAATCGGTGGTTGGTGGAATCAAGTCATGTTATCTCAAAAAGTGACTGTTACCACAGATGATGGTAAAACTCTAAGAGGTATTATAGGTTCTAAACCGCCTCATGTGCTTACACCAGAAGAACGTAAAAAAACTGTAGATATTAAAAATATGTTTATTGATATCGGTGTAAGTAGTAAAGAAGAAGCTGAACAATTAGGTGTATCTGTAGGAAATATGGTAACGCCATATAGCGAATTCGAAACACTAGCTAATGAAAAATATATGACAGCTAAGGCTTTTGATAATCGTTACGGCTGTGCATTAGCCATCGATGTACTTAATGCGTTAAAAGACGAATCAATCGACATTAATTTATATTCAGGTGCTACTGTACAAGAAGAAGTTGGACTACGTGGCGCAAAAGTTGCAGCCCAAACGATTCAACCTGATTTAGCTATTGCAGTTGATGTAGCCGTTGCTTTTGATACTCCTGGAATGTCAGGCCAAACGAGTGATAGTCATCTAGGCGATGGTCCAGTTGTTATTATGATGGATGCATCTAGTATTGCTCATGAAGGTTTACGTCAACATGTTAAAGATGTGGCGCAACAACATAACATTGAAGTACAGTGGGATACTACACCTGGCGGAGGAACCGACGCTGGAAGTATACATGTAGCAAATGAAGGCATTCCAACCATTACTATCGGTATCGCTTTACGTTATATGCACTCAAACGTTTCAGTTATCCATAAAGATGATTATGAAAATTCAGTTCGTCTCGTTACTGAAATCGTGCGTTCATTGAATGATGATACTTATAATAATATTAAATGGTAATATCTTAGGAGGCTTGATTAATGTATGAGGTTATTCGGAGAATTAAAATGTTCCAACTGTCATCGTGAAATCAAAGATGATGAAAATATTTTCATCAAAGTACAAGCTAAAGATTTACATGGCTATACTAATTTAGATGGTTGGTCTAACGAACAATACAAATTATGCGAAACATGTGCTAAACAATTAAAGTAAAAAGTAAGCCAAGATTTCTCAGGAAATATGAGAAATCTTGGCTTTTCTATATTATATGATATTTTCAACTATTTATTTAATAGATTTTTTCCAACTATCATCACTTAACATTTCACCAGGCCATGTGTATGCCATGACGCCACCATCAATACGAATTGTTTCTCCTGTAATAAATGAACTATCATCAGAAGCTAGGAAAGTTACTAATTTACCTACTTCGTCTGGTGTACCTAATCGACCTAATGGTGTAACCCATTTTTGATTTTCACGGAATGTTTGACCCGCTTCATCTTGCGCAGTTCCCGCTAAGTTATCTACTAACGGTGTCTCAATAGTACCTGGTGCAATTGCATTGGCACGAATATTTTCACGACCATATTCAATTGCGATTGATTTAGTGAAGTTAATCACTGCACCTTTTGCAGCGTTATATCCTGAGCGATATAAGTCGGCAGCTTGACCAGAGAATGATGCTGTATTAATAATTGAACCGCCTTGATCCATCATTAATGGCAATAAGAATTTAGTTACTAAGAACGTACCTCTCATATCTACGCCCATAATCTTATCAAATACTTCTACTGGATATTCATGAATTCGTCCAGCACCATTATCAACACCTGCATTGTTAAATATCACATCAATACGACCGTATTGTTGTTTCATATCATTAGCAAATTGTTCCACTTGTTGTTCATCTGAAATATCAACTTTATATGCAGTAGCTTGACCACCATTTTGTTTAATATCGTCAACAGTTTGATCTAATTCATCCGCAATATCTAATGCTAATACATGAGCACCTTCTTGAGCTAAAACTTTAGCAGATGCTTGACCTATACCAGTACTTGCTCCTGTCACAACGGCTATTTTATTTTCTAAACGTTTCATGTTGTTTCACTCTCCTAATATTTTTCATGAAAAATGAATCTTAATATTATATTTCCACTTCCTATAAAGGTCTAAACGCCGTTATGACAATGATAGCGCTTTATTCAAAAATTCTTTTGAACGAGTTTATTAAATTATCTTTTTAAACTAAATAGTTTTATTATCAATTTCAATTTCAGAAAATTCTTATCATTACATGTAATGTTTGCTATACTTTTAGATAATTTAACTAAGGAGTGGTTCATGAATGGCAACAAATGCAAAAGAAAAACCATCAATCGTTAGTAAATTTTTAAATGGTGTAGAATGGGTCGGTAACAAATTACCTGATCCAACTGTGTTATTTTTCTTAATGTGTGTAGGTCTCGCAATCATCACTTGGTTTGTTTCACTATTTAATGTTTCTGTTAAACATCCTGGTAACGGTGAAACCATACATATCAAAAGTATTTTAAGTCATGACGGTTTTGCGATGATTATGAATGATGCAATTAAGAACTTTTCAGAATTCCCGGCACTTGGTTTGGTATTAGGTGTCATGATTGGTATTGGTGCTGCTGAAAAATCTGGTTATTTTGATAAACTGATGATTTCTGTAGTAAATAAAGCGCCAAAGAAGTTAATCGTGCCTACTATCATTTTAATAGGTATTCTTGGTAGTACGGCTGGTGATGCAGCAACTATTATTTTACCGCCTTTAGCTGCAATGTTATTTATTAAAATTGGTTACCACCCTATTGCTGGTTTAGCAATGGCTTATGCGTCAGCGGTTGGTGGGTTTGCAGCAAATTTAGTTGTTGGTATGCAAGATGCACTTGTGTATTCATTTACAGATCCTGCTACTAAAATTGTATCTAAAAGTATTCATACTAATGTCGCAATGAATTGGTACTTTATTGCTGCAAGTGTTGTCGTATTATTACCTACGATTCATTTTGTAACTTCAAAGTTAATTATTCCGAGACTTGGTAAATATGATGATTCAGATGCACATGAAGATATGGAAGAAACGTCTTCTCATATTACACCTGTCGAACGCAAAGCATTATTTTGGGCAAATATGAGTTTTATAGCTCTCATCATATTATTAATCATTTGTGCAATACCTGAGCATAGCTTTTTACGTAATGCTAAAACAGGTAGTCTTTTAGATGACGCACCATTAATTAATGGTGTTGGACTGATTATTTTAGTAGTATTCTTAGTTCCCGGCGTCATTTATGGTGTATTAAGTCGTGAAATTAAAAACACTAAAGATTTAGGACAAATGATTACAGATTCTATGGCATCTATGGGTTCATTCATAGTAATCGTATTCTTTGCGGCACAACTACTTGCGTTCCTTGAATGGAGTAACTTAGGTGTTATTACGGCTGTTAAGGGTGCTAAACTTTTACAACATCAAAATGGAGTCGTCTTAATACTCGGTGTCATTTTCTTAAGTGCTTTAGTCAACATGCTTATTGGTAGCGCCTCAGCTAAATGGGGTATCTTGGCACCTATCTTTGTTCCAATGTTAGTTTTAGTTGGTTTCCATCCAGCGTTTACTCAAGTTATTTATCGTGTGGGCGACTCTATTACTAATCCAATCACTCCTATGATGCCTTACCTACCTCTATTATTATCTTATGCACAAAAATATGATAAAAACATGAAACTCGGTACACTTTTATCTAGTCTTATGCCATACTCCATTGCTTTAACTATTGTATGGACATTATTTACACTCATTTGGTTCTTCCTTGGAATTCCTGTTGGACCTGGTGGACCTATTCATGTGAAATAATAAAAAGCGTTAAAATAATAACAAAAGTCACTTTCATTTATAAATGAGGGTGGCTTTTATTGTTGTAGAAAATAATGATTGCTCCTCGCTATATAATCTATTTGTAAACGCATTTTATAAGTTAATTAAAATCTTCAAAAATTCTATGGAAAATGTCTGAAAAATCTTTTCATTTTATATATCTCATGTAAAATAAAATTAAACAGGGGTATATTGTTTGGCCCATAAACATAGGAGGCAGTGATGGAAGAACGTATTGGATTAATAGATATTGGTTCAAATACTATTAGACTGGTTATTTTTGGATTTGATAAAGCAACAGGCTTGAATGAAATCTTAAATATTAAGACACCTGCACGTCTAAGTCAGTATTTAACTAAAGATAATGATATGAATAATGAAGGTATTCAAGTACTAACTGAGGCACTAAGTAGCTTCAATAAAGTAGCTACTAAATTTAAAGTAGATGAATTACACCCTATTGCGACGGCAGCCATTCGTCAATCAAATAATCAAAAAGATATTATTAAAAAAGTCAAAAAAGATACTGGTGTAGAAATTAAAATCGTACCAGAAGAAGACGAAGCATTTTACGGTTATTATGCTATTACTCACACTACTGACATTGAAGACGGTGTATCTGTAGATATAGGCGGTGGCTCTACTGAGGTCACTTTATTTAAAGACAAACAATTAAAAGAAGCACATAGTTTTCCTTTTGGTGTTGTTTCATTAAAACGTCAATTTTTCGGGGATAAAGATCATAATGACAAATCAGCAATCAAAGGCATGGAAAAATTCTTGTCAGAACAATTTGATCAATTAGACTGGTTGAAAGATCAGAAAGTTGCATTAGTCGGTGTTGGAGGGTCTGCACGTAATGTTGCGCGAATACATCAATCAGAACATTCTTACCCTATCGGTGGCGTTCACAACTATACGATGTCAGATAAAGATATCGAAGAAGTCTTTGACCTTATTCGCAAAAGCTCTAGAGATGAACTTACTAATTTAGACGGTTTAAGTCGTGACCGAGTAGACATCATCTTACCTTCCGTGTCAGTGTTTAAAACACTTTATAAAAAAATTGATGCGACTCAATTTACATTTTCAAGAAAAGGTATTCGCGAAGGGTACATTATGAATGCGATACGTCAACGTTACCCAGAAGAATTTTCAAAAGAGAATGTTAGAAAAGATGCATTACGTCAACTAGCCAACGAATATCATATTGAAGAAGGTAGTGCTAACCGACGTCTTAAATTAGCAGAATCATTGCTTACACAATTACTTAATCATTCAGATCTTAAAGTTAATGACAATGACAAAGAATTATTTGTAGAAGGTGCTTATCTTTATTATCTAGGTAGTTTCATTGATTCAGATTCTAGTTCTCCACATACGTATTATCTTATCGCGAACTCAATGATTAATGGCTTTTCACATAAAGATCGTGTGAAATTGGCTCTATTAGCGAGTTTCAAAAATAAGTCATTACTTAAATTTTATTGTAAAGAAACTGAATGGTTTAACAGTAAAGAGACCGATACCATTCAAGCTTTAGGCGGTATTATCAAATTTGTGAATGCTTTAAATATTTCTCACACGAGCTTTGTCGAAGAAGTTGAACTCAAACCTAAAAAAGACGATAAGTATGAACTATTTGTCTTCTATAAAGGCGAACCTATTGCTGAAGAATATCAAGCAAACCGTCAGAAAAAACATATCGAAAAGATTCTTGATGGTAAAGTAACGATTACCTTTACAAAATCTTAACAAACGTATGATACTTTTAGACTACGCAAATATATAAACAATGAGGTGTGTTGAGGTTATGCAAACTCAATTGGGAGAAAAGGATATTAATTTACCACAATACTATAACAACCGGGAACTAAGTTGGTTAGACTTTAACTACAGAGTCTTACAAGAAGCTTATGACAAGAACAACCCTCTACTTGAAAAATTAAATTTTGTATCTATTTTCAGTTCAAATTTAGATGAATTCTTTATGGTTCGAGTAGCTGGACTTAAAGATCAAGTTGAAATGGGATATGACAAACCTGAAAATAAAGCACAAATGACACCTCAAGAGCAGTTAAACGCGATAAAAGTTAAAAATACTGACTATGTAGCAATTCAGTATAAGCGTTATAATGAGTTGATTGAAGAATTACGTCAATATGATATTGAAATGGCAAAACCTGAAGATTTATCAGAAATGCTAAGCGAAAAATTAGAAAAAGAATTTAAAACAAGAATTCTACCTACTCTTACGCCTTTAGGTATTGATGCTTATCACCCATTTCCAAAGTTGAATAATAAAAGTTTGAATATTTTCGTAGATATAGATACAGAAGATGCGATTAATTCAGCAATTGTCCAAATTCCATCATTAATTCCTAGATTTATTACACTTAATGAAGGTCCAAAGCAATTTGTTCTAATGATTGAAGATGTTGTTACTTACTTCATTAACTACTTATTCTCTGGTTATGAAGTTTTAAATACATTTACCTTTAGAATAACTAGAAATGCTGATTTAACTATTCATGAAGACGGTGCAGAAGACTTACTTATTGAAATTGAACGTTTCTTAAAAGAACGTCGTAGTGGCGCTGCAGTAAGATTGGAAGTAGATGGACGAACTGCTGAACGCGAAGATATTAGCTGGATTATGGAACAATTAGAAGTAGAGGAAAATGACATCTATTTCGTAGACGGTCCGTTAGATTTAACATTCTTATTTGGTTTAGTAGATCATTTGTCTAATAAACTTTATTATTTAACATATGAGAAATACACGCCACAAGTGCCTAGATCTTTAGGTTATAACAACGTGTATCAACTAGCATTAGAACGCGATATCTTCTTCCATCATCCTTACGAATCATTCGAACCGATTGTAGACTTTATTAGAGAAGCAGCAGATGATCCAAGTACTATAGCAATCAAACAAACATTATATAGAGTTAGTAAAGACTCACCTATTATTAAAAGTTTGAAAGAAGCTGCTGAAAAAGGTAAACAAGTAACGGTATTAGTAGAACTAAAAGCAAGATTTGATGAAGAAAACAATGTCCATTGGGCGCGTATGCTTGAAGATGCAGGATGCCATGTGATTTATGGTATGACCCATTTAAAAACACATAGTAAAATCGCACTCGTAGTTAAAAAAATCGGTAACGAATTGACTTCATTTGTCCATTTAGGAACAGGTAACTATAACGATAAAACCGCTAAACTATATACAGATATGGGTATTATTACGACAAATAATGATATCGCAGAAGATGCTATTAACTTCTTTAATTATTTAAGCGGCTATTCAGTTAAACCAGATTATAAAAAATTAATTGTCGCACCTTTCGATATACGAGATGTTTTCATCGATAGAATTGATAAAGAAATTAGCAGCCATTTAGAACATGGTAACGGTAAAATCATGATGAAAATGAATTCATTAACGGATAAAGCCATCATTGAGAAATTATTTGAAGCGTCTCAAGCTGGAGTTAAAATCCAATTAATTATACGAGGTATTTGTTGTTTAAAACCGGGTATTCCAGGAATCAGTGAAAACATAGAAGTTGTAAGTATCGTTGGTAGACTACTTGAACATTCACGTATTTATTATTTCCATAATAATGGTGATGAACGTATCTACTTATCTTCTGCGGATGTAATGACACGTAACATGATTAAACGTGTTGAAATACTCTTCCCTGTTGAAGATAAAACCATTGCATCACGTTTACTAGACTTTATGAATTTACAATTGTCTGATAACCAAAAAGGACGTTATCAAGATGAACATGGCAATTACCATTATATAGAAAATAATTTGTCACCTTTAAATTCTCAAGTCTATTTAATGCAAAATGCAATTAAACATGGACAAGAATTAAAAAAACAAAGTACACATCCTACAGGTCAACCTGTACGTTCAAGACGAGGCGGTAACTGGATGAGCCGTCTAAGAGATACGCTTAAACGCTAATATACAAAATTAAAGAGTTTGTAGATATATCCAAACGATAATCTACAAACTCTTTTTTTTATCCAAATTATTGAAATGATTTTATACTGGTCTAACCGTCACTTCATTTACGTTGACATGGCTAGGTTGAGTTAATGCATAAATCGCTGCATCTGCAATATTTTGTGCTTCTAATTTTTTACGTCCATTGAAATCGTAATGCTCAGTTAATGGTGTTTCAACCATACCTGGAGAAATACTTGTCACTTTAACTCCAGTCTTAGCTAGTTCTTTTTCTAAACCTTGTGTTATGGAATGCACAGCGGCTTTTGTCGCACTATAAATTGCACTCCCCTTCGTCACTTCAAAGCCAGAGATAGATGCGATATTAATAATATGTCCACTAGATTGCTCTAACAATGTAGGTAATGCTGATTGAATTGTATATAATGTGCCTTTAACATTTACATCAATCATTGAATCCCAGTCATCTACATTATAATCAGTAATTTTAGACGATTTCATTTGTCCCGCACTATTAACAACAATATCTAGTCTGCCAAATGTATCTTTAGCTGTGTCAATCAATTGTTGAACTTCTCTTTTATCTGTAACATCTGTCGCAACAACTTTGACATTTCCTTGCTCAAATTGAGTCGCTACAGCGTTTAATTTATCCGTATTTCTACCTGCTAATACGACTTTAACACCATTATTTCCAAGTGCTGTTGCAATTGCTTCACCAATGCCACTACCTGCACCAGTTACGACTGCTACTTTATTGTTCAATTCATTCATATTTTAAAACTCCTTTTTATTAATCACTATTTCTATAATTACCTACAAAGTTACACGATTAAACCTTTGTTCTTTTAATATCATCACATCTTCTCCTGTGATCTTGAAAAATCTTGTTTGTAAAAATCATATATAAGTTATAAAGTTAGTATGTAACTATCATACATGTTTTCAAATTATAGGGGGGAATACGATGACTTTTCACGATCGCATATTAAAATTAAGAGAACAAAATAACCGTACTGCATTTGAATTTCGCTTCGAAGAATTGTTTAGTGACGAAGAATGGTTAGAAATGTCAGTTGCTGAGAGAAAATCTTCTGAAAAACAATTCCAACATGAAGTATCTAAAATGAGCGACGTAAGAATGCCTTACTCAAGTGTAGATAAAGCTAAAAATAAATTGTTCAATCAAGTCTATGCTTATAATGGAATTAAGAAGAACTTTAAACAAGTTGAAGAAAAAAGTAATGCTAGATAATATGATAAAATAACCTGGGACCTTTAAATTGGTCTCAGGTTATTTTGTAGCATTTTCCAGAATTATATGGGGGTATAATAATGTATTTGCCTTCAATTGCTCACCAACGAAGGCAATCAATTGCTTTTTGATTAGGAGTCAAAAATTATTGTTAGTTTGTTACTAATGTTTTACGTTCTAAGCCATAGTAGTATAATCTTTCTGCATCAATATAAGGGATTGAATCGATAGTTAAATAGCCATCTTTGATGTCACCAATTATACCTTGATTAACACCTGTATTGACATAAATTTCATAACTGCTTACATCAGAGAATACAAGTTCTTCAATTACTTTTCTCACTTTTATCACTCCAACATGTCTTATTCCTTACAATTCATATACTACACCATTTTTCAGAAAATAAAAGCATTTTGTGATTATTTTCACAAATTTATCACTTTTCAAAATCTGTAAAATTAATGTCTATATTCATGAAATAAGTTATGTTTTTAGAACTACATCAATAATAAATTACCATTCCAATTCAATATCTACGTTTATTGTTTATTCTATTACTGAATTGAAAAATGCTGCCATTTGTTCAGCGGCAGTATCACTGAACATCACTTCTAAATTATCTTGAGATTCTTGTGCACTTTCTTTAGAAACAACATACATTTCTTCTTCATATTGAGCTATAGCTGACTTAAGGTCTTGAGATGTTTTAATGGCACTCGCTAATAAATATGCATCGTACAATGCCATATTAACACCTTCACCAGCAAACGGACTCATTAAATGTGCTGCATCGCCCATTAAAGTGATGTTGCCATTACTTTCCCAAGTAAAACCGATTGGTAATTTGTAAATTCGTCTAAGTAGCATATCATCACTGGCATACTCGATATATTTTTTTAATTCTGGTGACCAGTCCGCAAAGTCTTTTAATAATTGCTGTTTAATTTCTCCTTTTGATAAAGCTTTGTAATCATCAAGTTTATCTACATCCATTAAATAAGACATATAGACTTTAATTCGTCCATCTCCATTAAGTTGTCCTAGAATTGCTTTGTTGTCACCTAATGCCATCATTTTACCGTTTTTATTGAATTGAGCTAAATCAGGATGGTCGTTTTTAACATTATTCACATTTAATTCGACCATTGAAATATCATTATATTCAACATCTACATCTGAAATAAATGAACGCACTTTTGAAAATGCACCATCAGCACCTATAACTAAATCAAATGTTTCTTTATTTCCTTCTTTAAATGAAACTTCAACTTGGTCATTTTCCAATTGAGTTAATGTATTAAAAGTATAACCATATTGAATGGATGAAGGTTCTAACTGATTCATAATAATATCACACAACTCACCACGATCAATTTCAGGTCGAGAACCTTCGCCTTCTGCATCTTCTTCAAATAATACCGTTCCATCTTTAGCTACAACTTTAGTGTCTTCACCTTCGTATCGGGCTAATTGTTTAAACTGTTCATAAATATTTGCTTCTTTTAAAGCAAGTTGCCCACTATCGTCATGAATATCAAGTGAACCACCACGATCTCTATTCACATTCGAATCTGCTTTTTCAAAAATAGAAATGGTATGTCCTTGTTGTTGTAATAATAGACCAAGCATGAGTCCTCCAGGTCCACCACCAATAATTCCAATACGTTTTACATTTTCCATCTTCAACACTCCTCAACTTATTATTTATAGCGTTATTAACTTATAATGTTATTATTTGTCATTTAATTAGATATCTAACTATTTATTTGATGTTGCTCATTCTATTCCTTTTATTTGTAATGTGCAAGTATAAAGTTAGTTTTTATAAAAAAATCGAGATAAAAAATTGAATTAGAGAAAGTGTCGTTGCACTTTTCTAACCTATTTTTATCTCGATAGATTATGATTCATTCATTTAAATACTAGATACTAGTTCCAGAAATTTTTAAGACTTTCTGAATCTGACTGACCTTGCTTTTCACCTAATTTAGCCATATCTGGTCTAATAGATGGATCTACAGTATTGCCACCAAGTTCATTTAATTTATCAAATACTTCTTTACTAGGAGTGATGAGTTTAACTTCTGCACCATTTTGTTCTAATTCATTTATCGCATCTTCCAATTTATATGGTGTGTTGATCGGTAAATTTGTTGATAAAATTAAGACTTTTTTAGCTCCTTTTGCTAAATCTGCATTTTCCATTGAGTGACAACCGCCATCAAAATGTTTGCTATTATTAACTGTTGTTGTTGGCCAAACACCTGGAAGTGATCCACTTGCTGCCATCGCCCTATAAATATCTACATTGGATACTGTAGTAAATGCTGCTCTTGATTTCGCTTGTGCATCAACAGCCGTAATCATCAAATTTTCAGGCCATTGGTTGACTTTAATTCTATTTTTCAATCGATTAATATGTTCATTTTCATCAAATTTGTCATACTCTAATGCATATTCACTATAGCCTTTGATCCACTCTTCTGGTGTTGAGGAATTCTTTTCAATATCTGCATATCTCTTGAAGATATGGGACATATCACTTTGTGGTGGTTCTTCGTTTGATTTCGGAGCAATTTGTTCTTCAAATATTTCATCCCAACTTTTACTAGATGTAATACCAGTAGCTACCTGAGCACCACCTGATGTACCTATAATTAAATCTGCATTACGAACATCAATACCTTCTTTAGAAAGTGCTGATAAGTATCCTAATTGCCATCCAATTGCTAGTGACCCTCCGCCACCTAGGACAATGGCATGATTCATGTTTTGTTTATTATTCATGTTTAATGCTCCTCTTTTTCTTTTAATTATATTATCTATGATATAGTTGTTCTTTTTCCAGTAAAAGACTAATATGATAGCTAATAATTTATGTTATACCTTTTTAGATTGAATATCTGCTTGATCTGTATCGTTATTGATTATTTGTTGAGCAGTATTCCAACTATCACTCTCGATATCTAAAACACTTCTTAAATACGCCCATGTTGTATGTTGTAGTAAGTCAATTCTTTCAGGATTTTCGTCAGTCGTTTCTTTGGCTTCATATCCTGCTATACCACCTAATGAATGTTCCGCTTCATATAATTTTAATAAACTTTTCTCACCTGGGCTTAAATAATACGGTTCTTCCATCCATTCAGGTCCTATACTAGTTAATGGATTTTGATCTTTATCTCCCACTACAACTAAAGCTGGTTTAGTCATATGATCAAAGGTTGGATTTAAAAACGAAAAGTTATCTTTCGCAAATTGTGTTAACTTGTCTCCACCTTCTCCAGCAGTTGCTAATAAAATGCCGCCTTTCACTCTATCATCAGAATAATCTGTTGTCGCTTTAGTTATCGGATCAATCACTTGAAGTCCTAATAAATTACCTGCTGTTTGACCACCGAATGAGTGACCAACTGTCGCAATCTTACTCGTGTCTAATCGTCCACTCAATCCTGGGACTTGAGCCTCAATATATCCCAAATGATCTAAAATTGTTTTAACATCTTCCACTCGCTGACGCCACAAGTTTGACTGTCTTGGATCATCTTGAGACATGCTAATCGTTCTTGAATCTAAAAATGTAGGTTGAATGACAACAAACCCATGCGATGCCCAAAAGTCCGTTAAAGGTTCATATGCGTGCATTGAAGATCCAAATCCATGTGCAAATAAAATGATAGGTAAGTTACTACCTTCAGAAGGCATACTCACTTTAACTTGTAATTCATCACCACGTTCAGCTGGTGTTGGTAAAGAAATCGGTTTGATTGTCATACTAGGAATAGCTTCGTTTATATTAAAATTGAGTTGATTCATTTTAAAAGCCTCACTTTTTTATTAGTTAAATTTTGTGGATTTTGAGTATAAAAAGTATATTTATTAAGCAAGTTTAAAATGAGACACTCTGAAATTCAAATATATTGATTGTACTTCTAAATTTGCTTACCAATCGAATGTTTTCAATAAAAAATATGCCTTGGTGACATCTTTTAGAATGTACCAAGACATATGTCTATATTAATATTAATTTTTTCAATCTATAAAATAAGCAGGTATGGATTTTCGATATATTTTGCAAGCACTTTTAGGAAGTCCGCTGCTCCTGCACCATCTAATATCTGATGATCAAATGTAAGACTGAGTGGAATACGTGCTACTTGTTTAACATTACCACTTTCCATTATAACTTCATGTGATAAAGCTCCTACGCCAAGGATACCTGTTTCACCTAAATTTAATATTGTCGTAAAGTATTCAATATCACTTGCACCCATATTCGTGATGGTAAATGTTGCACCTTGCATTTGTACATCATTTGTTCGTCCTTCTCTTACTGCTTCAGATGCTTCTTTAATTTCAGTTGCTAAAGCACCTACACTCTTAGTATCAGCGTTTTGGATAACTGGAACCATCAAACCATCTTCAAGTGATGTTGCTACACCTAGATGTACGTCATCGTATTCAGTTAACTCTCCATTTTCATAACGCGCATTCATAGCACCATATTCTTTGAGTGCTAATACAATGGCTTTAGCAAGCAATGTTGTCACTGTTAATTTCACTTCTTGACCAGCATCTTGTAGTTCACCTTTAAGCTTATCTTTAAATTCTAATAAATGATCAGCTTCTACTTTGCGGTGTAATGTCAATTGGGCAGTATTGTTAAGACTTTGTCTCATATTTTGCGCGATACGTTTACGCATAGGATTTAAACCTTCGCCTACATTCTCCATAGAAATGTTTTGCGCTTGAACATCATGTTGCCTGTTATTTCCTGTATGTGTAGTTTCTTTATCATAACCTTGATCAATAACACGTTTAATATCAAGTTTAGTAATACGTTGATTACCACCTGTACCTGTAATGCGTGTAATATCTAGGTCTTCTTTTTCAGCCATTTTTCTAGCTAATGGAGAGATAAAAATTCTACCACTATTAATTGTTTCATCATTTTGTTGAGAAACTTGATATTCTTGTTGTGACTGTTGTTCTTGTTGCTCTTCTTTATTATTTTCAGTTTCTTCATAGTTTTGTACTTCGTTTTGTTCGTTATCGCTAACTTCTTCACCCTCTTCACCGATAATTCCTAGTACGGATTTAACAGGTGTTTCTTCTCCAGCTTGCACTTTAATTTTTAACAAAGTACCTGAAGCTGGTGCTTCAACATCTTGGGTTAATTTTTCGGAACTAATTGTTACAATGCTGTCCCCTTCATTTACAGTATCTCCCTCTGATATGAACCACTCTTCAACTGTGCCTTCTTTCATTGTCATACCTAATTTAGGCATAATAATATTTTCACTCATACTTTACACCCCCTTCACTTATGATTTAGCTTTTTTCAAATCATCAATTAATTCTGCTGCTATATCTAGTACTTTTTCAGCATTCGGCATATAAGCTTCTTCTAAATTAGCTGCAAATGGAACTGGTGTATCAGGTGCAGTCACTTTTTTAATTGGTCCATCTAAATAATCAAATCCTTCGTCACCAATTACTGAAGCAACATCTCCAGCTACGTTACATTGTGGGTTAGACTCATCAATAACTATCAAACGGCCTGTTTTCTTCACTGATTCTAATACAGTTTCTTTATCCCATGGAGATACTGAACGTAAATCAATAACTTCTACTGAAACATTGCTTTCAGCTAATTGCTCAGCTGTATCTAATGCAACTGCGACCATTTTACCGATAGCAACAATAGTTAAGTCTGTACCTTCACGTGTTACATTAGCTTTACCAATTTCAACTGTATAATATTCTTCAGGTACTTCTCCTTTTTGTCCTAATAATGTTTTATCTTCTGAAAATACAACTAAATTGTCATCTTCAATAGCTGCATTCAACAGTCCTTTTGCATCATATGGATTTGATGGTACAACAACTTTAACACCAGGGATCGCTGCAAACATATTGTATAAAGATTGAGAGTGTTGCGCAGCTGCCCCTGCACCAGCGCCGTGTACTGTTCTCACTACTAACGGTATTTTAGCTTTCCCACCAAACATATATCTCATTTTCGCACCTTGGTTTAAAATTGGGTCTAAACCAAAGCCGATAAAATCATTGAACATTAATTCCGCGATTGGACGTAAGCCTGTAGCTGCAGCACCTACAGCTGTACTTAATGTAATATGCTCAGCTATTGGTGTATCGATAACACGGTCACGACTATACTTTTTAGCCAAACCTTTAGTTACACCAAATACGCCTCCAAATGTATCATCATCTTTAATGTGATCTACTTTAGCCCCACCAGACACATCTGTACCAATTAAAATAACGCTATCATCTTTTTTCATAGATTGATCAATGGCTTCGTTAATTGCACCCATAAATGTTAATTTTCGATTTTCACTCATCATAAAATCCCCCTTTGCTTATGCAAATACATCTTTATATAATGATTCGACATCTGGTAATTCACTTTGTTCTGCATATGCTACTGAATCTTCTACAGCTTTTTCAGCTGCTTTTTCAATTTCAGTGGCTTCTTCATCAGTTAACCAACCTTCTTCAATAGCTACTTTTCTAAATTCTTCAGTCGCATTTTTATCAGCATTTCGATCGTTAGGTGATTTAACTTTTTGTTCATCACCCTCGAAGTGACCATACTTACGATACGTATCACATTCAATTAATGTTGGTCCTTCACCATTTTTCGCACGTTCAACCGCTTCTTTAGCTGCTTTTCTAACTTCAAGTACGTCCATTCCGTCAACTCTTACACCAGGCATGTTATACGCTTTCGCTCGTTCAGCAATCGTTTCAGATGCACTTGCATAGTCATGTGTTGTACCTTCAGCGAATTGGTTGTTTTCACAGACGAAAATAACTGGTAAATCTAAAATTGATGCAAAGTTTAATCCTTCATGGAAGTTACCTTCATTGGCAGCACCGTCACCAAAGAAGCACACTGCAACATTATTCTTTTTCTGGTTTCTGATTGAAATACCTGCACCTGCTGCTAAGCCAAAACCACCACTTACAATACCGTTGGCACCTAGCATACCTTTATCAATTTCAGCAACATGCATTGAGCCGCCTTTACCATGACCTAAGCCATCTCTTTTACCCATAATTTCTGCCATCATTCCATTTAAGTCACATCCTTTAGCAATGGCATGTCCATGACCACGGTGTGTACTTGTTATATAGTCATCATCTTCCAATAGTGACATGACCCCTGTCGCAACTGCTTCTTCCCCAACATATAAATGAACGAAGCCTGGAATTTGTCCATCACTAAAAATTTTATGCACTTTTTCTTCAAAATATCTTATTTCATTCATAGTTTTATAAATCCAACGCGCTTGTTCCTTTTCCATAGTACATTCCTCCCATTACTGATTCGAACCTTTGTTAAAAGACTTAAAACCTTTATATCTAAAAATTCTGACATTTAAATGTTAATTACATGTGTATAGCTTTTTTAAATAATGCATCTGCATTTTCACCTATAGCTTCTAGTAAAGATGGATGTGGCTGAATTAATTGTGACAATTCATCCATAGTGCCTTCCGAAACTTTTACACCTAATATTTCACCAATGAGATCAGTTGCATGTGGACCTACAATAAAGGCACCCAATACCTCATTGTATTGTTTATCAGATACTATTTTGATTAGGCCTTCCGTTTCCCCTTTGATTAACGCCTTAGCATTACCTTGGAATGTCGACTCTGATACTGAAACATCATAACCGGCGTCTATTGCTTGTTGTTCAGATAAGCCAACTGATGCTGCTTCTACTCTAGTGTAGATACATCTAGTAATGTCGTCTTGATTTACTGGTTTTGGATTTAATCCCGCTAATTTTTCAGCTACCATTACACCTTGCGCACTTGCAGTATGTGCTAATTGATAACCTTTGACTAAATCTCCTATAGCATATACATGTTTATAAGTTGTTTGGTTAAAATCATCAACCAGGATAAATTTACCATCCATTTTCAACTCTATATTATCGATGACTTTAGTATTTGGCTTTCTTCCAGTAGCAATAAGAAGTTGATCAAATTCAACTGTATCGTGACCTTTTAATTGAACACTAGATTTATTAACGTTATCAATTTTGGCTTTGGTAATGATTTCGATACCTTGTCGTTTTAGATGATTTTTAAGAATTTCTCTTACTTCTTCAATTTCTGTGAGTAATATATCATCTGCGACTTCTATAATTGTGACTTTAACACCTAAATCCGCCATGGATGATGCAAGCTCTGTTGCTATTACACCTCCACCAATAACAGCTAATTGAGTTGGCAACTGTTGTAAATTGAAAAATGTATCTGTCGTTAAGTAATCAACATTTTCTATTCCTTGAATAGGTGGTACAAAAGGTTGACTTCCAGTTGCTAAAACAATGTCTTTCGCTTTAATCTTTTGATTATTTACAGAAATAGTAAGATTGTCTTTGAGAATTGCTTCCCCTTCTATAAAATCAACTTTGTTTTTCTTAAGTAGTTGCTTTACACCACCCGTCAATGTATCGACAACTTCATTTTTGCGCTTAAATAATTTTTTATAATCAATGTGAAGATTGTCGGTCTGAATTCCCCAGTCATTAGCATCATTGATATCATGAACTTTAGTACCAAATTCTAATAACGTTTTAGAGGGAATACATCCTACATTCAAACATGTGCCTCCAGCATATTGCTTTTCTATAATAGCTACTTTCTTACCTAATTGAGCAGCTCTTATAGCTGAAATATAGCCCCCAGGTCCAGCACCAATCACTACAAGATCATAACTACTTGCCATATCACATCCCCCTTTCTATACAACAATTTTAAAAACCAAAAAGTTGAAAAAGTTGAAAAGAAACAAGAATTTAGAAGTATTTTTAATTTTATGTAAGCGCTTTCTTATTCCTTAATTATATTTTACTCCTAAACAGAAAATTGAGCAATCAAAAATAATATTAAAAGAATTTTTTTAAATTATAAAAAGAGATGTATTAACACCTCTTAAAACAATATATTACTATTTTTATTAGATCTTAACTTTGATAAAATCAATATCCTTCTTATTAATATATTCTATTTGATTTTATTTTTTATAAAAATATATCCGAACAAGTTCTTCACTTGTCCGGATTCAAAATATTTCTATTTAATTTTATCAAACAACTTTTTAAAGTTGGCTGCAGCGTTTTTTTGTTTGAGTGTTGCTTTTGTAGCAACATGTGTTAGTGGTTCTCTAACTACTTTATCCATGTATTTTGCAAATTCACTAATATATTAAAATATTATTATTAAACGAAAAATTTCTCAACTATGGTTTTAGCCGCATTTCCAGTTTCAAAAGTACAATATTGTTTATAAAATTGATCATATTTCCACTTATAATCTTTTTTTACTTTGTCAATATTTTTTATTGCTTCTATTAATTGTTCATTTGTTTTTAGTAATGGACCTGGTGCTTTATTTTCAAAATCAAAATAAAAACCTCTTAATTGATTTTTATAATAATCTAAATCATAAGTGAAGAACAGTAATGGTTTTTTAGAGTTTGCAAAATCAAACATAACTGATGAATAATCTGTTATACAGATATCAGTAATTAAATACAAATCACTTATTTCATCATATTTATTTCCATCTATTACAAAATCCGCTAAGGATTGATCTAATTTCATTGCATTACTAATAATTATATGCGGTCTTAAAATTAAAATATATTCATTTCCAATAGATTCTTTCAATTTATTTAAATCTAACTGCAAATTGATTATATGTTTTTTTGCTTTGTTTATTTCATCATCTCTAAAAGTCGGCGCGTACAAAATTATTTTTCTATCATCTTGTATACCTAGTTTTTGTTTAATAATTTTTTTTCTATCTTCAATATTGCTAGAACTTTGATTATAAAATACATCATTACGAGGATAACCTATTTCTAAAATTTCCTTTTTAAACTCAAACGCTGATTTAAAACATTCGCTAGCATATGGACTTGGAGAAATTAAATAATCCCAATACTTAATTGCTTGATTCACCCTGTTTTTATAGTTTTCATCTCTACCCTCAAAAACTGCTACATCATTCAGCATTTTTTTTAGAGGCGTTCCATGCCAAGTTTGAATATAAGTGGTATTTTTAGCTTTATTTATATAATATGGGAAATTTTGATTATTAATCCAATACTTAGCACGTGATAAATAATAGTAGTATTCAGGTGATAATCTTTTAATTGAAACTACATTTGGATCATTGAACGGGTATTGTTTATTATTTACCCAAACTATTTTATAGTCATTTTTATACTCTTTTAATTTATCATATATTACTTTAGGGCTGTCACTTACTGATTTACCAACATTACTTTCAAACACAATCAGATCTTTTTTAACAGGTGCTAATTTAGTCGTAAAAGTATTAAATTTATCCATTATTTTAAAATAATTTTTATCTTTTCTAAATCTTTTAGCAATATGCTGTGTTAAAATATCATATTTCACTTTAGATTTTATTTTATTTCTACTTTTATAATTGATTACTGTGGAATATATTCTAAAACAATTGCTTTGATCACTATATTCTATAAATTTGTTGGCTCTTTCTTTTATTTTATTATTTATTTTATAATTATTTTTTATTATTTTGTCTAACTGTACTTCCAAATCAGTCTGAGAATTAACAATTATACCTGGCAGCTCATTTTCAATATCAATATGTGATGGTTGAATGCCTAGAAATCTATCTCTATCAAATTGATAATATATTACTGGTTTCTCAAGAAAACTAAAATCAAATGCCACACTAGAATAATCAGTTATCATTAATTTACTTTCTTTTATTAACTTTTGAACATCTACTTCTCCTTGTTTAATACTTTTTATATATTTAGGAATATCAAACATATCTATAAAGGGTTGCATATTAGGGTGTAAGCAAAATATTATTTCTGTTCCATTATTTACTATTTCTTTAAGTTTAGAACTAGATAATAATTTATTCATTCGATTAAGATATTCCGAATTTTCTAGTTGATCAGCACTTGTTAACCAATCTCGCCAAGTAGGTATAATTAAAATTTGATTTTTAACTTTAGTTGGTTTAAATAATTCATCGAATCTAGGTAAACCAGTGACTTTTACTTGATTAGCATCAAATTTCAAGTCTCTAACAACTATTTCCTTTTCTCTTTCAGAACTTGTTATAAACAAGTCAACATTAAAATCTTTTAATTGATTTCCGTTTATATTTGTTAAGTTCTTAGTTCCCAGTACTCCATGCTGTAAAAAAATCTTTTTTGCATGAATTTTTTCTAAATAAATTTCACTATTTGTAGGATATAATAATTCTGGATGATGAGTAGAACAAATATAATCTGCTTTTAACATAATATCGAAATGTTCTTTTGTTTTATAAAATATAACATTACCATATGGGATAACATTTGAAGCTTCAGGTGATTCTTTTTCTATTACATAAAAAACTGGTAACTCTGGAAAATTAGTTCTCATAAATTTAAAGAAATGATAACCATTATCCTGTGCTTTATATGATTTTTCACCTATTACCCAAACTTTATTCGATTCTTTTTTCCATCTATTTACAAAATTTAATGATTTTAAGTTTTGTAAGTATGATAAATAACTATCAACATAATATCTATTTATTCTAAATGAAATATTTCTACCTTTCATTGTAAAGTAAGGTGTTATTGATACGATTTCATTTCCGTAATCAGTTAATATTTCACCTTTTAAAAATCTTTCTACTAATATTCTAGGGTTCCCTACTTTGATTTTTATACTTTCAAGAGTTTCTTTAACTTTAATACTTAAATAAATATCAACAACATCTCCATTTTCAAATGGAAATTTAATAAATTCAATTAATTCATTGTAAAAATCAATAGAATAATCATAAATAGTTGAATTCTTTTGTTTTCTATTAAATACTGGATTAATATTAATTTCTTTGAATTCATTTGTAAATCTAGTTTTAATCAATAATTTAACATCTTCAAGATTAGAATTAAAAATTGAAAATTGTCCTTCAATGTATGCTTGACTATTGTTAAATTTCACTTTATCAATATGTCTTCTTGAAAAATAAATTTTTTTAGGATCATATTCTCCCAAGGATAAATGTAAAAAGCCATTTCTTGTGATATAAGGATGAATGGAACTACTTTCATATGTAAACTCACATAGATTATTCACACTACTTTTACTGTTGTTAACTTTCAAATTCTTTTGTGTGGTTAAAATAGGAGCAACTTCTTCTATAACTATATATATTTTTTTACTTTCATATACACTAAATACTTTAATAACTTCTTTTAAATCAATATTAAAAACGCCATTTATATTTTCATAACTTATTGAATCAAATTCATTTTTTATGATTAATCTAGAAATAGATTCATAGTTTTGTTCAAAAGAGATTTGAAGTATAGAACCAATTTGTTTTATATTTTGCAATTGCTTTCACTCCGATTTATTAGTATGTTTCTCTGTTAATTGTAACAAGTTTTAAGTTATAATTGTTACAATAAATAATGTAAACTTCAAAAAATAATGAGAATCAATTATAATACTTTTTTGACAAACATTACAATTTACAACTATTCTGATACAATTAATAAAAACCTTAATTTCTAACGTTAAATAAACATGAAGTTATAATAGTATGCTCATATTTGTAAATTAAGTATCTTTCGTATGTTACCAATAACATATAGCGATTAAAAATATTAATCTCTTTATGTAAAATTATTGAGCCAGTAATCATTTGTATATTCTGTAAAATTTTTAACTGTAAAAAATGCATTTAATACTATAAAATTCAAATTTGAAGATAATATTTTAATAAAATGGAATTGTGTATAAACTTTGAAGTTATATTAAAACTTATAAAACAGCTTTAAAATTGATAATAATTTCCACCTTATATTTATAGAAATTCTGAAAATAAAAATCTTCAGTTGTTTCTTTATTTTAAATTAAGGTGGTTTTTTTGTAAATTATAAATATAATACTGTTTATACAACTATATTTCAAAGTTTAATTACTCAATTTTAATAATGGGAGAGGCTTGTCTTATGAAAGATAATTGGACTAATGTAGCTGATGAAAGTTTAGTTAAAGAGTTTTATGAGAACCAATCAACTGAAGCTCAACAAGAAGGCTTTGAAACTACACTTGCTTTTGGTACGGCTGGAATAAGAGGCAAATTAGGACTTGGAGAAGGACGTTTAAACCGATTTACTGTGTCTAAAGTCGCTTTAGGCTTAGCCAAATTTTTACAATCCAAACACACATCACCTGTAGCAGTGATTCATTATGATACAAGACATTTGTCACCAGAGTTCGCTCAAATTATCGCAACGATTTTAGCTAGTAATGATATCAAGGTTTACTTATCTGATACATACCGTACAACACCTGATTTATCTTATGCTGTTAGATTTTTAGAAACAGATGCGGGTATCATGATTACTGCAAGTCATAATCCTAAAGACTATAACGGTATCAAAGTTTACGGTGAAGACGGTGCACAACTGTCTACAGAACCATCTGCCGAGCTAAGTGATTATATTAACGATTTAGGTGATCCACTTAACATTGAACTACCTGAATTAAATGAACAACAACAATCAAACATTTTAACAGTACCAACTGACGTAAGAAAATCATACTTTGAACACATTAAGGAATTAGTCGGTGACATTCCTAAATCTGATTTACAAGTGGTGTTTACAAGTTTGCATGGAACAAGTGTACCTGTTGTACCTGACATTTTGACAACGTTAAATTTCAATCAATTTAATTTAGTTGAAGCACAATGTAAACCGGATCCTAACTTCAGTTCTGTTGCAAGTGCGAATCCAGAAGATCATAAAGCTTTTGATCAATCCATTGAACTTGCAAATCAAATTAAAGCTGATTTATTAATTAGTACTGATCCAGATGCTGACCGTTTAGGTATAGCAGAGCGTGATGCAGACGGTAATATTCATTACTTTAACGGTAACCAAATTGGTGCCCTATTATTAAATTATCGTATTAAAGAAACAGCACACTTAAACAATAGAATTATGATTCAATCTATTGTAAGTAGTGAACTAGCTAAGTCATTAGCGCGTTATCATAATGTAGAATACAAAGAAGTCTTAACTGGCTTTAAGTATATTGCTGAAGAAATTAGAAATATGTCTGATGATCAAAATTACTTACTTGGTTATGAAGAAAGTTACGGTTTCCTAGCTGGCCCATTCGTAAGAGATAAAGATGCGATTCAGATCGTACCGCTTATTATTAAATATGCTTCTGAACTTAAAAATGAAGGACGTATGTTAAAAGATGAGTTGGAAGATATCTACCAACAAGTAGGACACCACAATGACAAATTATTCTCTCATACATTTGAAGGTGCAAAAGGCAAAGCAATTATCGATGATATTATGACAACATATAGAAATAACCCACCACGTTCTATTAATGGATTAGATGTCATTGCTATTGAAGATTATGAAACAGGAGAAAAAGTTGATTTCCAAGCAAATCAAACCTCTTCAATTACGTTACCTAAAGCAAACGTACTTAAAATTCACTTCAAAGAAGGGTTTATTGCATTAAGACCTTCTGGTACTGAACCTAAGATCAAATTGTATGTATCATTGACACATGATGATTTTGATAATGTTGCAGGATGTATTAATAATTTTTTTAAATTAAGTTATAATCACAAATTTTTTTAGGAGAGAGCTATGTCAATACTTAAAAAAACAAAAAACATTCTTTATTTTATGGCCAAACCAATTGCTGAAAATAGAAAAAATACGAGATTAAAAAATAATGCATATTATTTAAATTGTTTAAGAAACTTAAAAATAAAAGAAAATAAAATATTATTAGAATCATATCACGGAGTTAGCTTTACAGGGAATTCTTATGCAATTTTTAAGAAGATTATTCAATCTTATAAACATTTTAAATGTTATATTGTTATAAAAGATTTAAATGATCCAATGATTGATTGGATAAAAAAAACATATAATAATAATGATTTTGAAGTAGTTGAATATGAAAGTAAAAAATATCTAAAATTACTTGCTACATGCAAATATTTGATAAATGATACATCATTTATGCCCTATTTCATAAAACGTAATAAGCAAATCTATTTAAATACTTGGCATGGGACTCCATTTAAGACTTTAGGTACAGACATTAAAAATGCTAATTTTAATGATCATAAAAATATACAAAAAAATTTTTATTCAGCTGACAAATTGGCTTTACCGAATAAATATACTGCAAATAAATTAATTAATAGTTTAAATTTAAACGGTATATTAAATAGTCAAATAAAAATTACAGGAAATGCAAGAGTTGATTTAACTATAAATAGTAATAGTAATGAAATTATAAATAAATATAATTTAGTTAATAATAAAAAAATAGTTTTATTTGCTCCTACGTGGAAAAAAGATGAAAAACAAACTACTAAACAAGATATTTTAAATTTAATTTCTCAAACTAAAAAAATACAACAAACTCTTGGCGATAATTATCATGTTTATTTGAAAACTCATTATTTCATTTATACTATTATAAAAGAATTGAATTTAGACAAAAATATAATTCCCAATTGGGTAGATACTAATGAATTACTATCTGTTGTTGATTTATTAATAACGGATTATTCAAGTATATTTTTTGACTTTTTACCTATGAAAAGACCAATTTATTTTTACATGCCAGATAAAGATCAATACGAAAAAGAAAGAGGACTTTATTTAGATATTCAAACACTGCCTGGAGATGTAGCTTATGATTTTTCAACATTATTAAATAATATATCTGGTTATACTAAAACTTATCTCAATAAATATAAAAATAATATTGAAAATTTCATTAATTTATATTGTTATAAAGATGACGGTTTTTCAGCAGAAAAAACAGTTGATTTTTTATTGGGAATTAATGAAGGAATAAAGGAATATAAATCACAAAAAAAAGTTATTGTATTTTATGGTGGGGGTTTTTATAATAATGGGATTACAAATTCTCTTATTAACCTAAGTAAAATATTAGATTATAATAGATATGAATTCATTTTAATTGAAAATGATAATTTATTTGATGAAAAAATTAGAAATTTAAATAAATTAGACAAAAGAGTTCACTGTATTACTTTGTTTTCTTACACAAACAGGAATTTGATAGATACTTATAATGAAAATTTACTATATAGACAAGGTTTAGATTCAAAATTAGTAAATGAAAGACGTCTTAATAACATATTTAATTTTGAATTTAAAAGAGTATTCGGGAACTTAGAACCAGATGTGTTAATTGATTATTGTGGTTATTATCAAAAGTTTACAGCTTTATTTGCATTCGCTCCTGTAAACAAAAAAGTTATTTATCTACATAATGATATGTTAGGTGAATACAATAAAAAAATAAATGGTAACTATAAACATAGATGGCACTTAAAGGTGATTTTTAGTTTATATAATAAATTCGATAAAATAATATCAGTTTCTGAAAGTGTCAATAAAATTAATAAAAGAAATTTATCTGCCTATATAAACAACTACGAAAAAAAAATGATTGCGATCAGTAATATTATTAATGGAGATGAAATAATAGAACAGTCATCTTTTGAAAAAAATATCAAACTTTTTAAAGAAACTAAATTAAAATATCCAATACCTGAAAAAAATAATTATAATTTTATAAATGTTGCTAGATTATCACCTGAAAAAAATCATGAGACATTAATTAAAGCTTTCCATAAAGTCGTCAATAAATATAATAATAGCAAATTATATATTTTAGGTGATGGGCCGTTATTTGAGAAGCTTAATGATCTAATTAATTCATTAAATTTAAATGATAGTGTTTATTTGTTAGGTCATATTAGTAATCCATTTGTATATATTAAAATGTGTGACTGTTTTGTTCTTACCTCTAATTATGAGGGACAAGGAATGGTTATTTTAGAAGCACAGACATTAAACAAACCTGTTATAGGTACTAATGTGACTGGTATAAACTCTATTTTAAATGAGAGTAATGGTTTAATGGTGGAAAATAATATTAATGCTATAGCTAATGGTTTAATGGCTTATATAAATGGAGAAATACCTGCAATAACTTTTAATTACAAAAAATACAATTATGATATTATGAAAAAAATAGAAAAACATATCTTATAATATATTACAAAACAAAAAACAATTGATATTAAAATAAATATCAATTGTTTTTTGTTTTGTCTTGTGTTCCGCAATTATTTTGAGTATCATAATAGAATAGTAAAAATAATATAAGTATATAACTTAATACTTATTAATCAGAATTATTTTCGAGGAGGATTAAATAAATTTGAAAATTTCATTTATAATTTCAATATTTAATAAAGAACGTTTTTTAGATCGTTGTATTACTTCTTTTTTGGATTTAAAATTAAACAAATCTGATTTTGAGATTATTTTTGTTGATGATTGTTCCACAGATAAATCCATTTCTATTGTCAAAGAATATCAAAAAAAGTATGATTTTATATCTCTATATCAAACTAAAGAAAATTCGGGTTCCCCGGCCGTACCTAGAAATATAGGAATTAAAAAAGCTAAAGGTACTTTGATTTCTATTATTGACGCTGATGATTGGATAGATGGAGAAGGTTTTACCAGCTTAATAAATCAAATGATTGATAACAATTCTGATATAGGTTTCGGTAAAAGTTTTAAACATAATGCAAAAAGAACATATCAGATAGCTCGTTTTTCTTCATTTGAGATTACAAATAACCTAGTTCCTTATAAAATTAATCAAATCTTTAGAGCTCTTGGACCGCCTGGAAAGGTTTTTAAAAATTCATTAGTGAAGGAGAATAATATTCTTTTTAAAGAATTTAAGTACGGAGAAGATAAACTATTTTTTTCAGAAATTATTGCTTGTGCCAAATCTGCTTCAATGACAAATCAAACTATATACCATGTAGATAGATATCCTCAAAACAATTCGTTAGTTAATCAAACAAACATAATTTCAAGGGTACCTTTAAATATTGAAATTGCTGAAGAAGTTTGCAAGTTAAATATTGATAATCTAGCTAAAAAACTTATATTAGAGCGAATTGTTGAAGCCGACTTCTTTAAAGGTCTATTACTTCGAAAAGAATTCATTAAATCACAAAATCAAGAACAATTAATAAAATATATTGAATATTTAGAAAACTTATTAAGAAATCATGGATTTACATTCGAAGAATTAATCAAAGATAATGTATTGAAAAATATTTTATCATTATATAAAAATAAAAATATTAAAGGTATGAATACCTATATTGAATTTATATTGAATAGTAAGAAGAAATTAGTTGTCGACAACAGAATTCAATTACCTAATTTGAGTGGTGTAAATGTACCTTTTAGAAATTTTATAGATTTTTATTCGATATATAATGGTAGCTTATATAAAGAAGGTAATAATTATATAGCTATTAAGCTTTTTAAAGATAACAAAACTGAAATCAGCAAAGTTTTTTTAATGGAGAAAGCAAATGAGTCACATTTAGTAGAAGTAAATTTTATAATTGAAAATGATATGTTATTGATCGATGAAACTTCCCTCAATATGAAGGCAAGTATATTTAACATTTTAATTTTTGTAAATAATTCAGACGCCCATTTAGTTTATGCAAGTTATCCTTATTCTGGTTTAATGGAAATGAATAGACAAGAATTTAAACTTGAATTTAAAAATCCAAATTTCAAAAAAGATAATCCATTAAAAATTGAAGACTATTTAGAAAATAATATAAATACAATAAAAACTATTAAAGAAGTGCCAGTTTACAAAGATTTTAATTTTTCTTCAGAGAACATAATCGAGTATAAAAAAGTGGGTTCTATTATAAATTGTGATTATATAGCATCTTTACCTAATGGAGGTAGTGCTATTAAAATTGAAAGTAGTGGATTTATAATTGCACAAAAGAGTTTATTAAAAATACATGATGAACAAAGTGCTCATAATGAATATATATATAAAATACCGAAATCAAAAATGCTGATTGCTAATCGTGAAATCAAATTATCTAATAATAATTGGTTCAAAAATAATACTATTTCTGAAGGTCAAACTGTACAAGTAAAAGATATTAGCGAAATAAATAATATTCCTTATTTTATAACTAAGAATAATAAAAAAATAAAAGGTAATAAAAATGATTTAATACCATACATTGAACGTGATTTAAATAATTACATTATTGAAAATGTATCTAAAATAGAAACAACTCAAACTTGTTATTTATATAAAGACCGTAACTTCCAGCAAAAAGCTATTAAAAAGTTAACACCCGGAACAAAAATAAAAATAGAAAGAATTATTTTTAATAACAATTCTATACCAAGGTTAATGACAAAAGATGGACATTACCTAACCTCAAACAAAGATTTCATTAAAATTTTAAAATAATTTATATAAATTCAGTATTGTTAAAAGGTAATATTTATAATATATTTCACCCCATAAAGTTGGACTAAACATCTAACCTTATGGGGTGCATTTTCTTGTTTGAACATTATAAATATAAATTAAAGTTATAAATTGTTTAATACTATTTAAAAGATAGATTAAATAGTGGAAAATTGTCTGAATTTATATTATATCTCATCATTTTATATTACAAAGTTGCATCGACCACTATTTAGAATTGCTTCAAAAAGGATCGCTAGAAAAGTTAAAAACGTAATATACTAGTAGTTTAAAAATCTAATTCTTTTATAAATGCTATTAAGTTATCTTTCATGTCTTTATCTTTTAATGCATATTTAATCGTTGTTTTAACGAAACCTAATTTCTCACCAACGTCGTAACGATGACCTTTGAAGTCATATGCATATACTTGATTTTCAGCGTTCATACGTTCGATTGCGTCTGTTAATTGAATTTCATTTCCTGCTCCTTCTTTTTGTGTTTCAAGATAGTCGAAGATTTCTGGAGTTAATACATAACGTCCCATGATTGCTAAGTTTGATGGTGCTGTACCTTGTTTTGGTTTTTCTACAAATTTTTTAACTTCATAACATAATCCAGATTGTTCTAATGGATCAATAATACCGTAACGATGTGTATCTTCTGGCGCAACTTCTTGTACACCGATAACAGATTTACCAGTTTCATCATAGACTTCCATTAATTGTTTGATGGCAGGTGTTTCTGATTCGACAATATCGTCACCTAATAACACTGCGAATGGTTCATTGCCAATAAATTGACGTGCTGTGTGAATGGCGTGACCTAAACCTTTTTGTTCTTTTTGTCTAACATAGAAAATATTAGCTAAATCTGTAGAATATCGTACTTTTTCTAGCAACTCATTTTTACCCTTTTCTTCTAAAACCATTTCTAGTTCTTTTTGGTTATCAAAGTGGTCTTCAATTGCACGTTTGTGTTTACCTGTAACGATAATAATATCTTCGATACCCGCTCTTGATGCTTCTTCAACGATGTATTGAATAGTTGGTTTGTCTAAAATTGGAAGCATTTCTTTCGGCATTGCTTTTGTTGCTGGTAAAAATCTAGTACCCAAACCAGCTGCTGGAATAATTGCTTTTTTTATTTGTTTCAAAGTCTCTACTCCTCCTTTTTTAAAAGAATATCTGCTTATGTATAATATCATTTTATCATTAATACCACACTGTGCATAGTTTACATCATTTTAACATTTTACATTAAATTAATTTAAGAATTTTTTATATTTAAAATAATATATTGCTGTTAGGATTTTGGGATTTCTATTACTATATCTCCTACTATTTGAAGTCAACTAGTAGTATTTTACACTCAAACTTATTGCCTTAATTTTCATATCATAGTATAATTTAAGCATAAAAATACACCTAGCAACTTTTAGAGTGTTTACTAGGTGGAAAAACTAAGCAACATATTTTGAGGGTTAACTCAATTCATATGTTCTACACAAACAGCTTTTAGACTCGTCTTATTGCAGTAAGACGGGTTTATTTTTTTGCTCGAATGTGCTTGATAAACCACATAACAATAAACGTAATAGTTACCATAACCGGTAAATATACAATGATATGTATAGTAATATCTATTGTCATCATTATCACCCCTGCACATTAGACCTTCTTAGTAATTGATTACTTAGAAGGTTTTATGCATGAACTTTAGTTCATGTATACCATTAAGTTTTCAAAGCCTTATATCAATGCTTCACAGTTATTCAAAAATGGTTTAAACAGACAAGAAATATATCAGTTTTTGTTGCGACCCTTTATAAATCCATACAAAAATACCGACTGTCTCCAGCCGGTATAATTATAAATATTTTATACGAATAAACTAATAAATAAGATGAAGATAATGCCTGATACCGAAATAACTGTCTCTAGTAATGACCAAGTTAAGAAAGTTTCTTTAACTGTTAATCCAAAATACTCTCTGAACATCCAGAAACCAGCGTCATTGACATGAGATAAGATAACACTACCTGCACCAATAGCTAGTACGATTAAAGCGACATTGGTATCTGACGCTTGAAGTAATGGCATGACTATACCTGTAGTAGAGATAGCCGCAACAGTAGCAGATCCTAATGCGATTCTAAGTACTGCAGCAACAATCCATGCGAGTAAAATTGGGGACATATGTGTACCTTCAAACATTTTTGCGATTGTGTCACCAACACCGCCATCTATTAGAACTTGTTTGAATGTACCGCCACCACCAATGATTAACAACATCATACCAATTGGATATATAGCTTGTGTGACTGATTCCATAATATCTTCCATTTTTCTTTTTCGAAGTATTCCCATAGTAAATATTGCAAAGATAACTGCTATAAGCATTGCAGTACCCGCATTACCAATTAGATAAATGATCGACTCAACACTATTTTTAGGTGTATCATGTCCAGTAACCAATTGAACAATTGTTGAAATCAACATCAATATAACTGGTAATATTGCAGTTAAAATACTAATACCAAATCCTGGCATTTCCTCATTAGTAAATTCTTTTTGTGCGCCTAATGCTGAAATATCTCCTTCACGTGAGTATGCTGAAGGAATGATTTTTTGCGCAAATTTATTAAATAATGGACCTGCGATTAATGTGACTGGAATTGCAATAATAATTCCGTACATTAATACATGACCGATATTGGCTTTTAATTCTTTTGCAATAACAACCGGTCCAGGATGTGGAGGTAAGAATCCATGTGTCACAGATAAAGCAGTTACCATTGGTAGTCCTAGTTTTAAAATAGAAACGTTTGCACGTTTAGCTACTGTGAATACAAGTGGGATTAATAAGACTAGTCCTACTTCAAAGAACAATGCTATACCAACGATGAATGCTGCAATAAGCATCGCCCACTGTACATGTTTCTGTCCAAATTTTGCGATTAATGTATCAGCGATTCTTGTCGCGCCTCCACCATCAGAAAGTAACTTTCCTAAAATAGCACCTAATCCAAAAATTAAAGCGATATGACCTAATGTGCTACCCATTCCGTTTTCAACAGTTTCCATAATTTTATTGAGTGGCATTCCTAATAGTAATGCCGTGATTATCGATGTAATAATTAAAGCAATAAAGGTATTCAATTTTAAAAATATAATTAAACTTAATAAAATGATAATTCCTAAAACAACGCTAATTAGTGGCCAAATTTCTCCAAACATGGCAGTCCCTTCTTCCTTTTCTGTGTTATTCTCAATAAAGTTGCTCGAATTCAAAAGTGACATGGCTACATTGCAATTAAATACTGTCTATGTGCTAAGATATTTTATGAAATCAATTAATCCATATGTTGACGTTGAAAATCTGCAATTTCACTATAAGATTCTGTTAATGAACGACTAATCTTAATGAATATTTTGACTAACTGTTGATAAATGTCTACTGTATTGGGATCAGGTTGATGTTCATGAGTTGTTCCAACCATTTGTTCAATTATTGAAAAATCATCTATTTCTCCTAGTGCCTTCATACCTAGAACGCAAGCACCAAGACATGAGCTTTCATAGCTTTCAGGTACACTTAATTGTGTATCAAAAATATCTGCCATCATTTGACGCCATATTTCACTTTTCGCAAATCCACCTGTTGCTTTAATTTCATTTGGTGTTTCGTTCATCACTTCAATCAATGCAAGATATACAGTATATAAGTTATATAAAACACCTTCTAAAGCAGCACGAATCATATGTTCTTTTTTATGTGATAATGTAAGCCCGAAGAAAGATCCCCTTGCATCGGCATTCCACAACGGTGCTCGTTCACCTGCTAAATATGGATGGAAGATTAAACCATCTGATCCAGGCTTAACTCGACTTGCAATTTGTGTTAGTACATCATATGGATCAACACCAAGTCTTTTAGCCGTTTCAACTTCACTAGCTAATATTTCATCTCGAAGCCATCTTAAAATAACGCCACCATTATTTACTGGCCCACCAATAACATAGTGTTCATCAGTTAACACATAACAAAATATACGTCCTTTTTCGTCTGTTCTCGGTTTATCAATAACAGTTCTTATCGCTCCAGACGTTCCGATAGTGACTGCTACTTCACCTTGCTGATAACTATTAACACCGAGATTTGATAAAACGCCATCACTTGCCCCTATGACGACTGGTGTATTTTCATCAATGCCCATTAAAGTTGCATATCGTTTTTTCATTCCAGTTAAAATATGTGTTGTTGGTACCAACTCTGGTAATTGAGATCGTGAAATACCTAATAAATTGAGTACATCATCATCCCAATCTAATTGTTCAAGGTTAAACATACCTGTTGCTGAAGCCATTGAATGATCAATCACATATTGCTCAAATAATTGATATAAAATATATGTCTTAATATCAGCAAACATGGCAGTATTATCGAAAGTAGATTGTTGTTCGTGTTTCATCCAGAAAATTTTTGATAACGGTGACATTGGATGGTTTGGCGTGCCTGTTCTTCTATAAATATCTAATCCATTATATTGATTATTGATTAATGTTGCGTATTTGCTTGCTCTATTATCTGCCCAAGTAATGTTTTCAGTTAATCTATGATGATTTTCATCCATAGCTACAAGACTATGCATTTGTGCACTAAAAGAAATCAATTTAATATCTTCTTTTGCTATGTTTGCTTCCCTTACCACATATTTCACTGTCATTAAGACTGCATCAAATAGTTCGTCTGGATTTTCTTCAGAGACATCAACATTAGGTGTATGTAATTCATATCCAATGTTATGCTTCATTATAAATTGTCCATTTTCGTCATATAGCACTGACTTAGTACTCGTTGTCCCTATATCGACTCCAATCATATATTTCATCATTTCCCCTACTTTCTCAAAAAAATTATCGTAACCAAAATCCTTCTATATCTTTTCCAACATCATCAAAGTTTAAATGAAATGCTTCTCTTAATTTGTCTGAATCTTTATTATCAACCGCTTCCACAAAAACGTTATGATTGCGATGAATACGTTCAAAATCTTCCGGATTTTGTAACATTCTACGTCTCATAGACAATAAAATGAGTGATTCCATGACAGGTTTAAGATGGTACCAAAAGGTTTTTAGATATTGATGATTAGAAGCTAAAATCATTGCCTCATGAAACTCGAAATCATGTTTTGTAAATGATTCAGCATCTTCGAATTGTACGGCTACTTTCATCATTTCTAACTGCTTTTTCATTTCCTTTGCGATAGCTTGTGTATCCTGTGTTCTCAACCTTGAAAAGGCAAACGATTCTAACATCAAACGTAAGTCATATAGCTCTCTCTTTTCTTGCTCTCCAAAAGGTAGAACCTGTGCACCCATTCGTTCTAAATGTATCAATTGGTCTGTTTGTAATAGTTTAAAAGCATCTCTAACAGGTGATCGGCTTACATTAAATTGTTTAGCAACTTGATTTTCTGTTAACCAAGTCTCAGATTCAATGTCACCATTAATAATGCCTAATCTTATTTCAGCAGCGATTGACTCACCTGTAGTTAAATGTCTTTTCCAACTTTCTGGATAGCCATATGTCATATCTTACACCTCAATTTCCAGTTACCTTTATACTTGTATACAAGTATATTAATATATGTATCCTCGTTTTGCAAACGCTTACTAATTATTATAAGTCTCTCCATTTAATCGAAACTTTTAAGTTACCTATGTTATTTTTACTAACCAGTTATTTTGATGTAGTGGTTATTATTTTCGATAATCTTATACAAAAAAGTAGTATATTTTAGTCATTAACTTTGAATAAAATATACTACACTTCATTACTCTGTTTAATTTTCCGAGATTTCTGAGTGAATTTGCTGCATTTTTCTTTCAACATCTGTTATTTCTGTTGCACATTGTTCTAACAGTCCTTTATATTTTTCAGTATCTGTATTATTTTTGTATCGGATTTTATGTTCTAAACTTGCCCACATATCCATACCAATTGTTCTTATCTGGATTTCTACTGGTGTTACTTCTACAGAATCAGCTAAAAATACAGGAATCGTTACAACAATATGTAAACTTCGATAGCCATTTTCTTTAGGATGTTCAATGTAATCTTTACGTTTGATTAATTTGACATCTTCTTGTTTTAATAACATTTTTTCAATTACATAAATATCATCTAAGTAATTACATATAACTCTTATACCAGCGATATCCATAATATTTTCTTTGGCACTTTCAGCACTTACTTCCAAATCTTTGCGTTTTAGCTTTCCAACTAAACTTCCCATTTCTTTCACACGACGTTCCATATGATGAATAGGGTTATGTTTATACATATGATTAAAGTTATCATCTAATATACTTAGTTTAGTACTAATTTCTTTAAGTGCTGATGAATAAATATGATCTAACTCAACAAAGCCTACTAAAATATCAAAAGCTTCGTCGCTATTTTTAAATGTATTCAAACTGTTTTTAAATTCTGTTCTTAAGTCTTCTAGATATAATGAGGGTTTTCTCTCTACATACATATTATTTCCTCCAACTTCTTTATCAATTTTATTATAACTAAGTTCATAAAGAAGAAGAAATAATTGCACTCCCTACTTTAGTCGCATCCAATATAAAAAGACTACCCTCATTTTGAGGATAGCCTTTCTAGACTTTTTCTCTATTCATCTTTTTGATGTTCTATTACTTTCGTATTTTTATTTTCTGCAATTTCTTGTGCTCGCTTAACTGCATCTTTTTTATATTGGAAAGTATCAGAAGCTTGTTTAGCCTTTTCTGTTTTTACTTTCCACTCATTGTCTTCAAAGTAAACGTGTATAGGTTCTTCATTTAATTCTGGGTTTGCAGACTGATCTGTTTGATGTTGTGTGATGTGTTTATTTTTCAATTCATTTAATTCATCTTTAGAAGCATCTTTGTACCATTTTTCAGCCTGTTTCGTAGCAATTGGGATAATATCTGATTCTTTATAACCATCTTTCAACATGGCATTAGCTATATCAATTGCTTTTTTACGTTCTAATTCATCAAGATTTTTTAAACTCTGTGGGTAATCATCCATTGTCCAAGGCATAGTATTCATCTCCAGTTTAATTTGCTTATATATTAGTATTACCACCAATACTAACTATTTAACCACTATGACGTCATACTACGGTTAGACAACCCTCAGACTACTCTACTTACCTAATATGCCTGCTTCAATAGCATCTTCACGTGCTTTTTGACTGTTTTTCTGTATTTTCATTAAACCAGACTTAATATAATTATACTGTGGTAAATCAGTTAATTCTTTTACTTCGAGATGTGATTGTAATTCGAAATGTTTAGCAATGTTTTCAAATGTAGCTAAATATTCACCCATTAATTGATCATCTATTCTTGAACGATGATTATCACTAAGCGCCCTACTAAGCATAAAACTAATTTCTTCAAGCGCAAATATACTTGGATAATAATATTGGATGACTTTTTTGTTACTGAACAACTCACCATTCGCTGCATTATACATTTGAGTCATATTGTTCAATCTAACTGATAATCCTAGATTAAGATTTTTTTCTTCTTCTTTATTATGATACTTGTTTTCTGAGAATAAGTAATGGAAGAACGATGCTTCTTTTCTCACAACTTCTGCAATTGTATTTGGTAACAATATTGATGACGTTCTTTGTCCCAATATAAATAGGCCGATAGTAGAAATAGCTACACCAATAATTACGTCTACAATTCTTGGATATGCAATACTAATAGATAGGTTTTGTGAAGCAAGACCATTTAGTAAGATAACTTGAATTGTAATAAATATGACCGCAAACGTGTAATTTGCACCAACAAACATTTCTGTAATTCCAGCGCCTAATCCCATTAATATAATTGCTAATGGTGTTGGAATAGAAAATGCTAATATTCCTGTTAGCACTATAACACCTAATATAGTACCAAAACTTCTTGCAGTACCTCTTTCTAATGAATGAATTGTTGATGTTCCTACCAATAAGGTATGTGCAGATAATGGAATCCAGTATGCTTTATCAAATCCAAAGAATAAAGCTATGAATATTGCTGCTGACATGATGACTGTATATCTCAATGTGTTTCTAAATACAATAGAATCTAATGTTAGATTTTGTAAAATACGCTTACTATATAAAGGTGTTCTAATTTTTGCTTCATGTTCGATATGATTAGAATCAGCATGTGCAATTTCATCTATTTTTAGTATATGATTTAATAAATTTTCAAATTCAGAACTTACATTGATTTCTTTTTTCCATGTTTGATGATTAGTTTTTGGATGTTTTACTTTATTGATAATGAAATTCAACATTTCAATTAAATCATTAGGTAATGGTCGTATATTTTTTTCATTAAGCTCTAATAATTCTGAATAAATACCTTGAACTGAAGTATGAATTAATAATAATTTTTGAAATCGTGAACTCATTTTATCATTATTCGCAGATGACGTTATGAGTAGTTTATCTGACGCTTTAAATGCAGATACTGCTGAATTTGCAACTTTTTTAAATGCTTCTGGGTCATTGTAATTTTCCATCATATCTTGAATTACTTTGAAATCTGCATTAATTGCACTATCTTCAGCTTTTTCTTTTTTAATATAAATAGTTAATAGCACCATTAATGTCGCTAATATTCCACCTATTAATATAGCTAATCCTCTAATTAATGCTTGGTCAGGTGCAATAGGTAAATTCATCGGTAAACAGAACGTTACGATGAAGAACGTAGATGAAGGGCCTGCTATTTTGAGAGAAGTGAATATATAAAATGGTACTACCGTAACAATTAATAACAAGATACCAAATATAATTGGTTGTGCTGTTGTCAATGTTCCAAGCATCATACATACTACAAACGCTAAAGAACAAAGTATTACAATTCTAATTTGTGATTTTGGTGCTCCTTTAAAGACATATATATGCGCTAATGTACCTGTGGCAATTAATATACCAAAAGAGAAAAAGCCAAAATAATATCCTAAAAGAGCCGGAATAATCATTAATAATCCTTGTCTTAACCCTTTATATGGATCAACTTTTGATTTATTAAATGTCATGACTAGCTGTATAAAACTCTTCAATATGTCCTCTCCTTTCCTTTTTATTGATTTTAAACAAAATAAAAGAACGGAATGTTTCTCATTTCATTGATTTGAAATCAGCGTTATTCCGCTCTCAATAGCGTTAACTTATTAGATGTATTGTTCACAATCCATCAATGATACATACTATTATATCACTTTCACTAATATTTGATTACTATTTCCCATTATATTTTATCTACCAAATTTATTTAATTTGTTGGGCAATTTCTATAACTGGTTCTTCTGCAACATACTCTTTAACTTTATTATTAAAATTTTGGAAATGTGAAGACTCCATATGTGAGTTGATTGCAGTTTCATCAACATAATTTTCAACTATCACAAATGTATTACGTTCTTGTACATCTTCAAAATGGCTATAGTATAAGACTCCATCTTTTTTTCTTGTTTCTTCAACTAAACTTTCCATTAATTTTAAATATTCGTCTCGTTTTTCTTCTAATATTTTAATTTTTGCATTAATGATCATCATTTAAAACACACCTTTCTTATTAAGATATTATGTACTTAACAAAATATAAAAAGCAATAAATGAGATTTGATATAGTACATTACTATATTTATACGATCTCACTTATTGCTCTTTTTAATATCTACTATTCTATTGTTTTATGTTCATCAATAACTAATGGTTTATCAGGTTTAACAAAGAACCACATTATAATTGCTACTACTGCAGGAATTGCTAACAATTCAAATGTTAAAGTCCATCCTAGACTTTCAACAAATATTCCTGCTAACAATGGGCTTGTTAATGCCCCAATATTCCCCCATAAGTTCATCCATCCTGATACTGTACCTGAGAAGTTACGGCCTAAGTCAGTAGCTGCTGCCCAGCTCATACCCATAGACATACCAACGCCACCAAGTCCTAATGATAACCAAAAAATAGTAACATAAAGGCTATCTGTATGTACTGCAAGGAACATTGACGCTGAAAATACAATAAATCCTATAATAGCAATAACACCACGAGCGACAAAGCGTGATTTGCCAGTGTTTAAAATTCTATCTGAAATTGCTCCCCCGCTAAGTATTAAGAAGAACATTAATAACCATGGAAGAGAACTAATTGACATATCTTTAAAATCAACATGATATACTTCTGTTAAATATGTAGGTAACCAAATTAAAAACAGAGTGATAACGAATTGAACAACAAAGTATTGAATAGCAATTGCATAGAAACTAAAGTGAGTTAAGAATCGTTTCCAGGGTGGTAATGATTTATCTGTGTCTACAATATCTCTATGTTGCATAATAAATTGTTTTTCAGCCTCGTTGACCATTTTATGTTGTTCAGGTAAATCTTTTGCAATAATTGCCCAAAGTATTGCCATTACAATTCCTATTGCACCAAAAATATAAAATACCGCTTCCCAGTTAAATGCATTTACGATAGCTATAGTTACAATTGGCGCTAATACAGGGCCAAAGTACGAACCTGCTAATAAAGCACTTGAAGCTCGTCCCTTTTCATTTTTTGCGAACCAAAATGAATTGAATACTGCATTAGAAGGATACATTGGCGCTTCACCTACACCAAATAAAAATCTAACAAAATATAATAAACCATGATGCTTAATCATACCTGTAAATATAGTAAAAGCACTCCACCATACCAATGCAATTGTAATCATTTTACGTGGTCCAAATTTTTCAGCTAACATCCCAGAAGGTACTTGCATTAATGCATAACCTAGTGAGAAAAATGAAGCCAATAAACCAAATTGAGCTTTTGACAAATGCAAATCTTCCATCATTGGAACAGCAATATAAGAAATATTAGACCTGTCCATGTATGCAATAACTCCGATCAAGAAGAATGCAATTGCGAAGCCCCAACGAACGTTACTTCTTTTCTTATTCATTTCTTTTCCTACTTCCCTTATTAAATATGTTGTCTCTAAGTGTTGTCGTTCAGTTTCAGAAATCCTTCAAGATGACTATGATTAAACTACTAAGAAACAACTTAAAAATTTCTTGTAGCGCTACAATTTTTAATAATAATAGCACGAAATGGAAACGGTTACAATATAAATTTAATAAAATATTCACTTTTTATTCAATAAATATTAACAATACATTCAATATACTGTCACAAGTGTAATACTCAATTTAGAGTTAAAACTATAACTACAATAAATAAACAATTTTAGTGTTTTAAAAGACAAAAATACTAATAAAATTTTAAATTGACTCCCCTTTCACAAGCATTTATGACTATTTTTTATTATAATGACGTTACCGTACTTTTAATTAAGTAGATTGTTTAGATGAATAAAGGAGTCTATTTATATAAATGGAACAAATTATAACGAATTTTATTAGCCAATGGGGCTATACAGCTATTTTTATTTTAATTTTATTAGAAAATGTCTTACCTGTTGTCCCTTCAGAAATTATTTTAACTTTTGCAGGATTATTATCAGTTAAATCTCATTTATCAGTTTGGACCTTGTTGATTATTGCAACGATTGCATCATTTATTGGATTATTAATTTTATACTATATTTGTCGTCTTATTTCAGAAGAAAAACTTTATCGTTTTGTCGATCGACACGGTAAATGGATGAAATTGAAAAGTAGTGATTTAAAACGTGCCAATGATTGGTTTAAAAGATATGGCGCATGGGCAGTATTTCTATGTCGATTCATACCAGTATTACGTGTATTAATTACCATCCCTGCAGGTATTAATCGTATGAATATTATTGTTTTTACATCTTTATCATTATTGGGTACAACTATATGGAACTTTGCGCTTATTATACTAGGTCGTTTGCTTAGCGATAGTTTTGGCGCATTAATGAATGGTATTCATACATATTCTAGAATTATGTATGTCATTATCATCATTGCCATTATTTACTTTGTTATTAGATATTTTGTGAAACGTAAACGTGTAAAATAATATATTATTACTTAACGCTAACATAGTGACTACTTTGTTGGCGTTTTTATTTTTTACATGTCCATATCTCTCCTATTTATTTGGCTACTCAATTGACTTGCCTCCTGGTAAAAAATTGTCATTTTCAAACTTGAATCACTCTGAATATGAAAATATATTTTCAAATAAAGCTTTGCTATTGAAAATTAATCACTTTTTCTTGATAATCAAATGTAAGCGCATTAATTATTACAAAGACTGACTATATTGGAACTTATAAACAGGAGTGACAAATCATGACACATATTACTGAAAGTGAATTGAAACAAAAATATTTAGACTTACTATCACAACGTTTTGATAGTGCTGAAAAATTAGCTACAGAAATTATCAATTTAGAATCAATATTAGAACTTCCAAAAGGCACTGAACATTTCGTAAGTGATTTACATGGTGAATATGAATCTTTCCAACATGTTTTAAGAAATGGTTCAGGTAATGTCAGAGCAAAAATAAATGATATATTCGGAAATACGCTTAACGAAAAAGAAATTAATGATTTAGCAGCACTTGTATATTATCCTGAAGACAAATTAAAGTTAGTTAAAAATCAATTCAATGCGAAAGGTCAGCTCAATGTTTGGTATATTACAACTATCGAACGTTTAATAGAATTAACAAAATACTGTTCTTCAAAATATACTCGTTCTAAATTACGCAAAGCGTTACCAAAACAATTTGTATACATTATTGAAGAGTTGCTTTATAAAAATAATGAATATCAAAACAAAAAAACATATTACGAAACATTGATTAACCAAGTTATTGAATTAGAACAATCTGATGATTTAATTATCGGTCTTTCATATACTGTACAACGATTAGTCGTTGACCATTTACATGTAGTTGGAGACATTTATGACCGTGGACCTAAACCAGATAAAATTATGGATACGCTTATTAATTATCATTCTGTAGATATTCAATGGGGAAATCATGACGTATTATGGATTGGTGCTTATGCCGGTTCCAAAGTGTGTCTAGCTAATTTACTTAGAATCTGTGCACGTTATGATAATTTAGATATTATTGAAGATGCATATGGCATTAACTTAAGACCATTACTAACTTTAGCTGAAAAATATTATAGTGGAGATAATCCAGCGTTCAAACCGAAAAAACGTCCTGACAAGGAAGTAAGTCTTACTCAACGTGAAGAACATCAGATTACGAAGATTCATCAAGCAATTGCAATGATACAGTTTAAGCTTGAAATGCCAATTATCAAACGTCGCCCATCATTTGAAATGGAAGAACGCTTAGTTTTAGAAAAAATTGATTACGACAAGAATGAAATTACTGTTTACGGTAAAACATACCCATTAAAAGATACATGTTTCCAAACTGTTGATCCAGAACATCCTGAAACATTATTGAAAGAAGAGGAAGATGTTATTGAGAAGTTACTCCTTTCTTTCCAACAATCTGAAAAACTTCGTCGCCACATGTCCTTCTTAATGAGAGAAGGAAAATTATATCTGCCTTATAACGGAAATTTACTTATTCATGGATGCATTCCAGTAGATGAAAATGGCGAAATGGAATCATTTGAAATCGATGGTGAATCACATAGTGGACGTGAACTATTAGATGTTTTTGAATATCATGTAAGAAAAGCATTTGACGACAAAGAAATCACAGATGATCTTTCTACTGATTTAGTTTGGTATTTATGGACTGGTAAATACTCTTCATTATTTGGTAAACGTGCCATGACAACATTTGAACGTTATTTTATTGAAGATAAAGCCTCACATAAAGAAGAAAAGAATCCTTATTATTACTTACGAGAAGATGTTGATATGATTCGTAAGATGTTAAAAGACTTTGATTTAAATCCTGATGAAGGCCGTATCATTAACGGGCATACACCAGTAAAAGAAATTGACGGTGAAGATCCAATTAAAGCAGATGGTAAAATGTTAGTTATTGATGGCGGTTTCTCAAAAGCTTATCAATCTACTACAGGAATAGCTGGTTATACGTTACTTTATAATTCATTTGGTATGCAATTGGTTGCTCACCAAGAATTTAATACTAAGGAAAAAGTATTATCAGATGGTGCGGATGAGTTATCAGTTAAACGTGTTGTTGATGAAGAACTAACACGTAAAAAAATTAAAGACACTAATGTAGGACATGAACTACAATCTCAAATAGATATTCTTAAAATTTTAATGCATGATAGATACTTAAAATAATATAAAAACAGAGCGATAATTGAGTAGAATTCCAATTATCGCCCTGTTTTTATATTTTATAATATTTTTTTCTTTTAAATTAATTATCCCTTGCTATAATAATACTATCGTCTATGCTTTAGACGTCCTAATGACGTGTAAAGGAGGTGTTATGATGCGGGATATTCTGATAAATATTCTGGCAACCATAACAAGCGGTTGCATCATTGCTTGGTATACTAATTGGTTACGCTGCCGCAATGATAAAAACAATAGACGTAAGTAACCACACCTATAAGAATCCCCTCACTATCACCAGTAGTGAGGGGATTGGTGTTATATGCGAGATATTTCTGATGTTATATTAACATTATTTTTTTATAAAAGCAATATTTTATACGTTATAAACATTTTTTAATATACCATATGTCCCATGTTCTTCTTTAGGTAGTGAATGATTATTCCTTTTAAAAGTGACATTTTTATTTTCATTAATATAATAAATTAACATATCTTTATCAGTAATTTCATGATATCTTTCGGCAGGCACTTCTATAATATTATGTTGTGTTATATAGTTATCAAACCATCTTGGTGTATGATTTTCATCAAATAAAATATGATTTCGAATAGGACCATTTAAATTGTTACGTGCTTGTTCATCATTAAATGATACTGGCATCATATGGACATTATTCAAACCAAATTCAGGGACTAGTTCATTAAATGCTAAACTATTAAAAATAAATGATTTCGTCATCAATATACACTTATTATATCTTAGTAAATCTGAATATATACGGTCATTGCTAGATAATAAATTCCCTTTAAATACTTCAAATCCTTGCTGATGTGCTTTATCTAAAGTGTTTTCAAATAAATTGAACATCATAATGGGTATACCATGATCTTTAAGCATACTTCCTAAATGAAATGAGAATTCACTTTCCCCAACAATAATAACGCCAGGTGGTTCATTACTTGCTACGCCTAACAACTTACTTAACGGCGTAAAGCTAAATCCATAAATAACAACGGTAATAAATACAAGACCAAATGTGACTGGTGTTATGTATTGAGCCATCTTAACGCCGACATCCATAAACAAACTTGAAAAGAATTGTGCAACGGTAAGTACAACAATACCTCTAGGCGCCATTAAGGCTACACTAACACGTTCTCTTTTAGTTATTTCTGTTCTAAATGTAGAAATGATTACCGATAAAGGTCTTACAAGTAAAATCATTACAATACTAAATACAAGTAATTGCCATGATAGTACGTTTAGTAATACATCTTTAGTAAGTGATGATGTAATTAAAATAAATACTGTTGAAACCATTATTGTTGATGCATTTTCTATAAAATGATCAGACTCCTTAAACATTAAGTCATGGCGTTTATTTCGTGCCATTATAAGCCCAAATATGGTTACAGATAATAATCCAGATTCTGCTAAAATTTCGTCACAGATACTAAATATTAAAAGTATAAATACCAGTTGTATTGGCGGCATTAAACTTTGTGGTATCATGTCACGTTTAATTAACCAATTAAATAAGAATGATGCACCAAAACCTATTAAAACAACGCTTAAAATTTTTAAGATAAATAGTAAGATCACTAAAAAACTTATACCGTCATCAATAATTTGGTATACATAGAATGCTGATAGTGCTAACATCGGTCCAATCGGATCTAATATGATACTTTCCCAACGTAATATTGAATCGACATTCTTCTTTACCTTTGCTTGTTTTAACAATGGTTGAATTACTGTGGGGCCAGTGATTAAGAATAATCCACCCATAACTAAAGATACCGATATTGGAAAATCTAATACGTAATGTAATGCAATTGCACCTAAAATCCATGCAATCGTTGCACCTACAGTAATAATTCTGATGACCGCTTTCGATATCCCTTTTAACTCTCTGAAATCTAAATTACTACTACCTTCAAATAATATAACGGCTACTGCTAATGAAACAATAGGACTAAACACTTCCGATCCCATTGCTTCTTTAGGATTTGCTATGCCTAATATTGGTCCAATTAACAGACCTACAATAGCCATTACTACTATGGATGGCCATTTTATTTTATTTGCTAACCATTGGCTGAATATACCTAATGCTAAAAATACAACAATCATTAGCATTAAAGGTAAATCAAATATCATAACAACACCTTCTTCAACTTTTACACTTTTTCCAATCAATATTTGCTAATACTATCAAAGTATCATCATTAATGCATTAATATTTATTAAAAATTTTTGTCATTACTATTCTACACTAATCATTTTGTATTGCATTATTTTTTTATATTTCGCAGCTACAGTACGTCTTATTCACACAATAGTCCACATACAATGTACTCAGGTATTTATTTTTAGTATTATTTCGTCTAAAATAGAAAGATATGAATTTTTAAGATAATTATAATTAAAATTGAAATCTCATTAATTTTGACATGAAGGGATAAGAACATAAATGAATATAGCTAAAGAGTCCATTATAGTGGCTTTCGCATTTGTAGGCGTTGTCGTAGGTGCAGGATTTGCGACTGGTCAAGAAATATTCCAATTTTTCACTAGCCATGGTGTTTATAGTTTAGGTGGCATCATTGTAACAGGAACTATTATTACTCTAGGCGGAATCTTTGTTTTAAAGACAGGTTATCGACTAAAATCAGGTAACCATTCAGAATCAGTACATTATTATTTACATCCAATGATTGCTAAAGTCTTTGATTTAATATTAACTGTTTTTTTATTTTCATTAGCTATTATAATGACAGCTGGCGGAGCCTCTACTATTCATGAGAGCTTCAACGTGCCATACTGGTTGAGTTCATTATTACTAGTCATTCTTATATTATCAACATTATTTTTAAAATTTGATCGTCTCATTGCAGTACTAGGAGGAGTGACACCGTTTCTAGTAGCAGTTGTAACAATGATAGCTATTTATTATTTTGCATCAGGTCATCTTAACTTTAATGCAGCTAACCAATACTCAAATCATCATAAATCTATTTCACCTGGATGGTGGTTTGATGGTATCAATTATGCTAGTTTACAAATTGCGGCTGCGTTCAGTTTCTTCTCAGTTATGGGTGGCAAATTAAAATATCGTCAGTCAGCAACGTATGGCGGACTAATAGGCGGTGTCATCATCACATTTTTAATATTAATGATTAATTTAGGTCTTGTAACTCAATTTAATCAAATTAAAGATGTTGCGTTACCTTCCCTATTATTAGCTAAAAATATTTCACCATCCATTGGACTAATTATGTCAGTCATTATGATTTTAGTAATTTATAATACAGTAGTAGGACTTATGTATGCTTTTGCTGCTAGATTTAGTAAACCCTTCTCGAAACGTTATTATATATTGATTATCACAATGGCATTCATTACGTTTATATGCACTTTCGTTGGATTTATATCACTTATTGGAAAAGTATTCCCTATTATGGGGTTATTTGGATTTATACTCCTCATACCTATATTCTATAAAGGGTTCACAAAAAGTTAGAGCATTGTTGCTCTAACTTTTTTTATGTCTAAATTTAATTTTAATATTTAATCACTGACTTTTAGGGAATATTTCAAGTGGAGGTATGTTATATGACTAATCAATTATTTATAAACAATGAATTTATAGAAAGTAATTCAAACGAAACAATGGATGTAATTAATCCAGCAACTGGTGAAAAAATAGATACGATTACATTTGCGACTACTGAGGAAGTTAATGAAGCCATCGAGAAATCTAAACATGCACAATTAGAGTGGGAAAAAGTTCCGCAACCAACTCGTGCCGAACATGTTAAATTATTAATCCCATTACTTGAACAAAATAAAGAAGAACTTGCACAACTTTACGTCAAAGAACAAGGTAAAACATTAGCCGAAGCTCAAGGCGAAATTGATAAATCTGTTCAATTTATTGATTATATGACTAGTTTAAGCATGAGTAATAAAGGCGAAGTTTTACAAAATAGTGTAGAAAATGAAACTATTCAACTCACTAAAAAACCTATCGGCGTAACAGCTGGTATTGTACCTTGGAATGCTCCTATTCTAGTATTATTACGTAAAGTCATTCCTGCTATTGTAACAGGTTGTTCTGTTGTCATTAAACCTAGTGAAGAAACAACATTACTTACTTTACGTTTAGCTGAAATTTTTAAAGCCTCAACGATTCCAGCAGGATTAATTCAAATCGTCCCAGGTACTGGCGAAACTGTAGGTACACAATTAGCACAACATAAAGATATACAATTAATATCTTTAACTGGTAGCATGCGTGCCGGTAAAGCTGTATTTGAAAATGCAGCAAACACAGTTAAAAAAGTAAACTTAGAATTAGGTGGAAATGCTCCTGTCCTCGTAACGCCAAATGCAAATATTGATAAAGCTGTGGATTATATTGTAACTGCTCGTATTAAAAATGCTGGTCAAGTATGTACATGTCCTGAAAGAATATTTGTACATGAAGACGTTCATGATAAATTTGTTGAAAAAGTAAAATCTAAAATGGAAGCTTTAACTGTAGGAGATCCTCTTGATGAAAAAACAGATTTCGGTGCTATTATTAATGAAACTCAATTAAATAGCATAGACGAAAAAGTACAAGATGCTGTTAATAATGGAGCTAAACTTGTATTAGGTGGTCACAAATTAGACCGCCCTGGTTATTTCTATGCTCCTACTGTTTTAGATAACGTTAAACAAACAGATAGTGCATTTAAAGAAGAAATATTTGGTCCTGTATTAGCAATCACAACATATAATGACTTTAATCAAGTTATTGAAGACGCTAATGATACAAACGCTGGCCTTTCTTCTTATATATTCTCAAATGATTTATCAGAAGTCATGATGGCAACTGAACGTTTAAAATTTGGTGAAGTATATGCCAATTGTGAAGCTGAAGAAGTTGTTAACGGCTACCATGCTGGTTGGAGAGAATCTGGTCTAGGTGGCGCAGATGGTATTCATGGTTTCGAGGAATACTATAATACTACCGTTTCTTATATTAGATATAGTTAAATTGTTTAAATGCTCTGCTGTAATTTTATCTAGCACTTCAATTTAATCTCTATTCTTATATAGCAAATGTTTTAAATTTTTATTTAGTGATAAATATACTATATACACAATAAAGGAGCGATGAATTATGGCTGAAGAAATTAAACAAGGTACAAATAAATTTTATGTTGGCGAAGATGAAAACGATCCTAAAGCAGTAATCACATTTAAAACTGCAGATAATAATGAAATTGATATTGATCATACTGGTGTTTCTGATGAACTTGGTGGACAAGGACTTGGAAAAAAATTAGTATATCAAGTTGTAGACTATGCTCGTAAAAACAATTTAAAAATTATTGCTTCTTGTCCATTCGCAAAAGATGTTCTTGAAAAAGATGATAGCGTACAAGACGTATATTTAGGTTAAATTGATAAAGTAGAAGTAATAAGAGGGATAAATGTTTATTTCAATTTATCCCTCTTTTTTAAACTTTTATCTTGAATATACTTTTTATATCAGTTATAATAAATATATTCAAAAGAGAGAAAAGTGGGGAATTAACTATGACATTTCATGATAAAACTGCAACACAAATTACAAATATTAATTTAAACGTCAAAGATTTAAACACAATGATTGATTACTATACAAACATTTTAGGATTTAATGTATTATCACAAAGCGACGAACAAGCTATTCTGGCAATTGGTAAAAGTGGACACACTTTAACTTTAAATGTACTTAAAGATGGCAGACAACCTAGTGCATCAGAAGCCGGACTATTCCATATTGCTTACTTACTTCCTACTGATACTGACTTAGCTAACTTCTTATATTACGTTGCTAATAAAGGTATGAGAATTGGTGCTGGAGACCATCTTGTAAGCCAAGCACTTTATTTCGCTGATCCAGAAGGAAATGGTATTGAAATTTATAGTGACCGTCCAAAAGATGGTTGGATTTGGAATGACGGTTTCGTTAAAATGGATACTTTAGAAGTAGATGGACCTACATTATTATTAGAAAGAACAGAAGATGGTTGGGATGGTATGCCTGATGGTGCTAAAATCGGACATTTACATTTAAAAACTAATAGTTTAGAAGATGCTAAATCATTCTATATAGATCAAATTGGTTTCGAACACATTTCTAAATTCCCACAAGCACTATTTATGTCTACTAATAAATATCATCATCATTTAGCTGCTAACACTTGGCAATCAAGTAAAAAACGTGAAGATAATGATAATAGCTATGGATTATCTGGATTTGATATTTATAAACCTAATCAATCAAGCGAAATTTTAACTTCACCTGAAGGACTTACTGTACAATTACATTCAGATGAATCAAAAGTACCACAACAATAACTTCAATATAAACATAAAGCCAGTCCAAGACATTGTTTAAGTCTTGGACTGGCTCTTATTATATATTCACAAACCTCAGAAAGTATTAATATATATTAATATAATCCATTAGTTTCATTTGAAGTATCGATATAAATATTTTTTACTTGTTGATAGTTTTTAATTGCGTCTTTGTAAACTTCACGACCGATACCTGATTTTTTATATCCGCCGAATGGTGCGCCAGCTGGAATTTGGTTATACGTATTGATCCAGATACGACCTGTACGCATTGCTTTAGCTACATTTAATGCACGGTTTAAATTAGTTGTAAAGATACCACCAGCTAGTCCATATTCTGAATCATTAGCAATATCAATTGCTTCTTGTTCATCGTCAAATTTTTCTACTACTAGTACAGGACCAAAAATTTCTTCTTGTGCTAATCGATGACTATTATCTTTTAGTTCTATAATTGTTGGTTCAAAGAAGAAACCTTTATCTCGTCCATTATCAGTAAGGCGATGACCACCTGTTACAATGTTAGCACTTGAATCTTCTTCAGCTAGTTTGACATAGTTTTGGATTTTTTCTAGTTGTTCTTCACCAGTTTGACTTCCCATTTTAACATCATCTGCAAATGGGTCACCTACTTTAATATTTTCAAATGCTTCTTTTAATTTTGGTAATAATTTATCATAAACTGATGATTGGACAAGTAATCTAGATCCAGCACTACATACCTCACCTTGGTTGAATAGAATACCTAATTGAACACCTTCAATAACTTGATCAATATTAGCGTCATCAAAGATGATATTAGCACTTTTACCACCAAGTTCTAATGTAGTTGGTACAATACGTTCAGCACCTGCTTTAGCTACGCCATAACCAACGTCTGTAGAACCAGTGAATGATAATTTATCAACACCTTCATGATTGAATATAGCATCACCAGATTCAGAACCTTTACCAGTTAATACGTTAACAACACCTTTAGGTAATACTTCTTGGAATATTTTAGCTAATTCAATTAATGTTAAAGGTGTAGATGATGAAGGTTGAATAACAACAGTATTACCTGCAGCAAGTGCTGGTCCTAGTTTCCATGATGCAAGTAAAATTGGGAAGTTCCATGCCACAACTGCACCTACAACACCAACTGGTTCATTTACTACTAAACTCATAGTATTTTGATCAATTTCATTGACTGAACCTTCATCAGTAGTTAAAACACTTGCGAAATATTTAAATTGGTTAGCCGCCATAGGTACATCTATAGTAGATGTTTCACGATAAGGTTTACCATTTTGTAATGATTCGATAGTTGCTAATCGTTCAGCATTTTCATGAATTTTACGGCTAATTTCTAATAAATAATCAGCACGTTCTTCTTTAGAAATTTTACTCCAAGCATCAAAAGCTTCAGTAGCCGCTGTTACTGCTTTATCAACGTCACCTTTACCTGCTTTAGCTACTTGAGCTAATTCTTCTCCATTTGCTGGATTAGAAACTGTTAATGTTTCTCCACTTTCACTTTTATGAAACTCGTTATTTATAAATAAGCCATAGCTTTCATCTATATAATCTCTTACATTAATATTTGCCATCGTATCCCGTCCTTTTATAATTTTTGAAATACTGTAGGAAATGTATTAAACAATATATAAAGTTATATCGAAAATGTAAACGTTTACTTTTCCTTAGTTATCATTCTACATCCATACGCTATGATTAAAAAATAATGTGCTCACAAGGATGTACACTTTAAGTTTACCCTGCAACATATGATTCTATTCATCAACCCAAAATAAGAGCGATGATTGAAATAATAATTAAATCGAATTATTTCTCACCGCTCTTTCTTCACTTAAAAATATTTATTTACTCAAACCACTCAATGACATCGTTATAATTTTGACGAACTTTACCGTGTGGTGGTTCATCAGCACGATAACCAAATGCTGCCATTACAGAAATACCAAAATGATCTGTATCTAAAATACCTTCATCTTTTAAAAGGGATGTCACTTCATCTAAATCAAAGCCTTCCATTGGACAAGAATCAATGCCTAAAAGCGCTGCACTTGTCATCATATTTGCTAAAGCAATGTATGTTTGTTTACTTGCCCAATCAAACAATGTTCTTTCGCTATCATTAATATGGAAATTAGTTTGGAAATTATCAAATTTTTCATAAACTGCTGGTAATGTACTTTCCTTATAACCTTTAACACCTTTTACTAAATCTTGAACGAATTGAGATTGAGACGTTACATTTTTACGCGCAAGTACGATTACAAAATGGCTTGCTGAATCAAGTTGTTTTTGAGCGCCCCAACTGTAAGGTTTCAATTTGTCTCTCAATACTTTATTTTGCACAACTACAAACTTCCATGGTTCTAAACCTAATGAACTTGGTGACAATCTTCCCGCTTCCAAAATTGTTTCAAAATCTTCTTTTGGAATGATTTTTTCAGGATCAAATTGTTTTGTTGCATGTCTAAAATTAAACGCATCTATAATTGTTTGATTCATATTACTCATAAAGGTACCTCCATATTATTATTATGGATATTATATCTTAAAAGATGCCCTCTCTAAAATAATTGAACTAATTCATATTTTAATGCTTGTTAACATACATTTGTAATTAAACATATAAAACTATTTCTATTCAGATTTCAAAAAAACTAATTTTTAACTTGATTTGTGAAAAGATTCACAATATAATGTGGATGTAGGTTATAGTTTTACTTATTTTTTATATCATACTATTTGTTAAACAACTTTTTATAATTTTTGAAATGGGGTAATTTCATTATGACAAGAATAATGTTTTTCGGTACAAGAGAATATGAGAAAGAAATGGCGTTAAACTGGGGTAAAAAGAATAATATAGAAGTCACTACTTCACCTGAGTTACTTAGCAAAGACACTGTTGATCAACTTAAAGATTATGATGGTGTTACGACAATGCAATTCGGTAAACTTGAAGACGAAGTTTATCCTAAATTAGAATCATATGGTATTAAACAAATTGCACAACGAACAGCTGGATTCGATATGTACGATTTAGAATTAGCTAAAAAGCACGGCATCATTATTTCAAATGTACCTAGTTATTCACCTGAAACTATTGCTGAATACTCTGTATCAATAGCATTACAATTAGTACGTAAATTCCCTGCTATTGAAAAACGCGTTCAAAATCACGATTTCACTTGGGCAGCACCTATTATGTCACGTCCTGTTAAAAACATGACTGTAGCTATTATCGGTACTGGACGTATTGGTGCAGCAACTGCGAAAATCTATGCTGGTTTCGGTGCAAAAATCATTGGTTATGATGCTTATCCAAATGAGTCACTCGATTTCTTAGAGTACAAAGATTCAGTAGAAGAAGCTATTAAAGATGCTGATATTATTTCTTTACATGTACCAGCAAATAAAGATAGCTATCACTTATTTGATAAAGATATGTTTGCCAAAGTAAAAGAAGGTGCCGTGCTAGTTAATGCTGCTCGTGGTGCCGTATTAGATACAAAAGCTTTAATTGACGCTGTTAATAATGGTCCTTTATATGGAGCAGCTGTTGATACTTATGAATTTGAATCACCTTACTTCACATTTGATTGGACTAATAAAAAAGTTGAAGATGAAACGTTATTAGAACTCATTGAAAATGAAAATATTTTATTAACACCTCACATCGCTTTCTTCTCTGATGAAGCTGTTCAAAATCTTGTAGAAGGTGGATTAAATGCTTCATTATCAGTTATCAATACAGGTACTTGTGATACACGTTTAAATTAAGTGTATAAATAAAATGCGACGTAGTGATTCAATTAGAGTCACTTCGTCGCATTTTTATTATTTGTGATTATCAAGTACCATTGTTTCAATTGTTGTTAACACGCCTTGCTCATCATTACTTGGTGCAACGTCATACGCTATATCAAACAATGAGGTGTCTTGACTATTTTTCATGACATAACTATATTGCGCTAGTTCTAGCATGTCCTTATCATTATTTGCATCACCAAAAGCCATCAATTCAGAAGGTTCTAATCCCCATAATTCAAGCAATCTATGTAAAGCTTGTCCCTTTGTCATATTTGGCATAATAATATCAATACTATCATGACCACTTGATACTAATTTAATAGTTTCTGGGAAACGTTCTTGTAAATCTTTATCTAATTGTGGATGTGTTTCTCTATTAATGTTTAAAGCTATTTTGACATATTCATCTTCTGGTAAATTTTGTAATTGGGATATTTCACTTAATTGATGGTAATAAAATTTTGTATCCTCTTTAAAATCTTCTGGTGTGTCTTCTAAAATATAGGCACTTTCTAAACCACATACAACTAATTGATTAATTTGTCTTTCTAAATTTAAATAATCAATGACGTCTTGATAATCTTGATGATTAAAACTTCGATATTGATATAATTCGTTACCTTTATATATCACTGCGCCATTTTCTGCAATAAAAAACATGTCTCTCTCACCAAAAATAGACTTTAACTTTGCATATTGATTTCCACTAGCAGCTATAAATTCTATGCCTTTACTTTTTAATTCTTTAAAAATTCGTTCGAAACGTTCTTTATCGAATTGTTTTTTTGAATCTAAAAATGTCCCATCCATATCAACGGCAATTGCTTTAATCACATGTAGTCCCCCTATCTCATCTTTATCCTAATTATAGACAACATTTCAAAGACAATGAAGATGACCTATTCAGACTGAAACTATATTCACAATTTGAAATTACTTTCATTATTGAAAAATAAAAATGATGAACACCTTCACCATTGATTCATAAGAAGTTGTTCATCATCTAAATATCTTTTCTATTTAATTTCTTTCGCGACAAATATTTTACGTTTTTCCCAAACTCCAGTTTCTTTATTATAATTATCACAAGTAATCAATGTTAATTGATTTTTTTCACCTTTATGTTCATCTAGTACTTTCACATCAGATGGATCAACATCTCTAATACTTGTCATTTTATATTTTCGTGTCTCATTACCTACTTTAAAGTAAACTTTACTTCCCTTTTTAGCAGCTTTCAAATTAGTAAATTGATAATGTGGTCTGTCAGTAAATGTATGACCTGCAATAGAAATATTTTGATCGCTTAGAGATTCGTTACCTTCCGCAAAGCTAACACCACGATTTAATTGTTCTGGTGTAGCTGGGCCAGGGTAAACTGGCTCTTCAATTTCAGCATCTGGTACTTTAATATATCCAGCCATTTTAGATTTATCCTTAGGAATTTCTGGTGTTTTATCTTTGGAATGTTCACTTTGTTTACTTTCTGTTTTATCATATTTTTCGATTTTATCGCTATTATCTTTTTCATGGAAATAATTATCAATATGAGGTTTAGCAAATAAATATATTGCTACTAATATTAAAATGACACCGACTATAGTCATTAATCGATTTGTCCATTTTTTCATAAATGTTTCTCCTTTAACTAAAAACGATATCATTGAGACCAAATTTAGCTATACTTTTATTTTGCTTTTAGTATATCATTAAACATTGTTCACTACATCATCTTTGAATAAAATTTTGTTTTCATTTAATGATACAAAATTCAAAATATATAAATCTTGCAATCTTTATTTAAATAGTTTCTAATTGATTGAGAGGTGATTAAGATGATTAGAGAAGCGCAAAAATCAGATTTAGAGGCTATATTAACTATATATAATGATGCGATTATTAATACTACTGCAGTATATACGTATGAGACCACAACTATAGAAGAACGTATTCAATGGCTTGAAAATAAAAAACAGAAAAATGAACCTGTTTTTGTATTTGAGGAAGATAATATCGTTCAAGGATTTGCAACTTATGGTTCTTTCAGAGATTGGCCTGCATATCTATATAGTATTGAACATTCAATTTATGTTCACCCTGACTATAGAAATAGTGGTATTGCGTCACAATTATTATCAAAATTAATTGAGGAAGCACAACAAAGTGGCTATCGTACAATTGTTGCAGGTATAGATGCTTCAAATATAGGTAGCATAAAATTACATGAGAAATTTAATTTCAATCATGCTGGCACTATTAAGCAAGTAGGTTATAAATTTGAACAATGGCTTGACCTTGCTTTTTATCAACTTGATTTATATAACATAAAATGAGATTAAGTCAGATTGAATATCCATTACTTAACCTCACTAGCTTTCCCTATTTTCAATAACAAAACGAATGTAATAAAACATGAACACAATGATCATACTTAGCGATAATGATTTGAATAATAAATTCACCCAAGTTCCCTCTGATGTCCACAAATACGTTATCGTTGTGTTAATGATGAATGCTATAAAAATTAAAGTTAAACGTAGCATTGCACCAGCCCCTTTAAAATTATTTTATTTATTGGGATGTGCAATTGCAATAAGTTTTTTTAATCTTCAGAAAAATAAATGATTATATTTCCATATATTAATAAAAACATATGAAAAAAGCACTTAAGTACCAGAGTTTGATGTGCACCCCAAAAGTTGGACTAAAAATCTAACTTTATGGGGTGCATTTTTTATGGGTAAACATTATAAATTTG